>OLOL01000383.1_pt1 | contig 47439 bp, 42 predicted proteins | sample 1673081 | NCBI WGS metagenome assembly OLOL01 (sample SAMEA3136753, study PRJEB25190) | human gut metagenome
TCTTCGGCGAATTCGTAACTTCCCAGCGGGCCGATGTGGGCATCGGCCCCTACAGGACTCCGGCGAATCCGTACTGCCTCACAAATTTTAAACGCAAGGCTGATTTACCGCAGCCATTCAAACGCAACGACCTACAAATTTGGTGTACTGTAACAGGCGGCGCGTACCATAGCGCCCGTAAGGTGAGTATGTGTGTTCGTAACAACTGAAAATTTTGTTCTTACCTAAATTGTACCCGCAGGATGCACCAACCGCGTCCAAGCACTCTTTTCTCCCCTATCTTTTCTCTTGCGAGAGAAAAGATAGGGCCGCCGGAGGCATGACCAGCTCCCGACTATGCAGAAAAGCCCCCCTGTCATGCGCTTCGATCGGCATAACAGGGGGACTGCATGGGTGTCATTATTTTTTGCTTGCGGCATAATGCGCCGGATACCAGCGCTGGAACCAGGCTGTGAACGCGCCGAGGAGCATGGGCAGGGCGGAGTTGACTGCGCCGGTCAGGTATGAAACGGGCGTTTGCAGCAGATACCACGTCCAGACCGGCGTGAGCAGATACAGAACCGCCCAGCAGGCCGTCAGAATGCGGTTCGTGTGCATGAACAGCGGATTCTGGAGTGCCGTCTCGCCGCCGTAGCCGTTCATGGAATAATACGCCGTCAGCGGCATGGGCAAAAACACCGTCACGCCCCACATCAGGCCGAACAGAAGATACGACGCGGGCAGCAGCAGCGTGAGCGGCAGCGCGTCCAGAAGCGTCAGCACGCAGATCGTGCCGACAGCCAGAATCGAACACGGTTCGAAGATGGTCAGACGGTATTTCAGAAACGTGAACGGCAGCAGCGCACAGACCGCAAGCCCGACGCAAGCGCCGATCTGCGCGTGGATAGACAGCGCGATCCAGATCGCCATCCACGGCAGCAGCATGAGCGTCATGTTCGTCTTCTTCCGGGGCTCGGCGGACGGCTGCGGCGCGGCAGCTCCAAGGCCGAAGATCTCGTCCCAATGGAGCATGACCGAAAAGTCGCCGGTCACGCGGTACTGGTGCTCCATCATCGCCTGCTTGCCGTCAAGCTCCCCGCTGCCGATTTTTTGCCAGACGGAAAGCGGCGTTTCGATGCGCGTCGTGCAGGGCAGGAAGTTTGATTGCAGTACACGTTGACCGTCCTTCCCGAGCACGATCTGGCAGGTTTCGCCGGTGTCCGTATAGAAAAATTCCAGAACACGGTCCCTCCCGTCCCATGTCGATGGGTCATAGAGCGCGGCCATCTGCCGCGTAAAGGCCTGCGCCGGAGACAGCCTCCCGGCCTCCGGGGTTTTTGCCGCGGCAGTATCCTCCCGACTGACGCCCCAGCTGGCGTCCGCCATCTGCTCAAATACCGCGCGCGGGAACAGCGGCTGGCGCAAGGCGCGGGCCGTTTCCGGCAGGATCGCGCCGCGCGCAAACTCCGCGCCCGCCTGTTTGACCAGCTCAAGATACGCATCCGTGCGCTGGCGCAGCGCCGGGACGCGGAACAGCTCGCCCTGTCCGCAGTAGACGGACGTATAGCCATCCTTGCCGCAAAGCCGGGAAACCTGCGCGTCCACCGCGTCATAATTGCCTTCGGCGGTGTAGAAGCCGCAGGTCGAGATCACGACCTGCCGCTGGCCGGAGCGGTCGTACCGGCTCGGGTGGCCGCCGGAGTCCGTGTCGGTCATAAACGGCAGCGACATCGGCAGCTGCCGGTCGATGAGCAGCTTGAGCTGGCCTGGAATGCTGAAATAATAGAGCGGAAAGCTCCAGATCAGCACGTCGGCGGCAAGAATTTTCCCGATCACACCGGCCATATCGTCCTGCAATACGCACTTTCCCGGCGTTTTGCTCCAGCAGGCGAAGCAGCCGCGGCACGGCAGCAGATGCAGCTTTCCGACCTCGATGGTCTCGGCCTTCACCGGCTGCGTCTGCCGCAGGCCGTCCAGAAACGCGCTTGTGAGCCGGTATGTATTGCTTTTGTCCCCCTTGGGACTTCCGTTCAGGACCAGAACTCTCATACCATTTCCTCCAGCCGTTTGATGCAGTCCTCGGCCCAGGCGATGCACATCTGCGCATAATTTCTGCCGAACTGCGCCGTAAAGGCCCAATATACAGGCGCGCTGGCGTCGGTCAGCTTGCCGTAATCCTCAATGCTCTGCGGTACGCTGTCCATGCTCCGCAGCCACGCGCGGCAGCCGTCCGCATACGCGCGCAGCATCGCAATGGCCTGCTGCGGCGGGAGATTTTCAGCAAAGAAGACCTTCATCAGAAATTCGCTCTTATAGCCATCTGCCGTCTTTCCCTGCTCCGACAGCCAGCGCTGCAGCTCCGCGCGTCCGGCGGGCAGGATGGAATAGACGTTTTTATTCGGCTTCCCGTTTTGAATGACCGTCTCATGCGTGACAAGCCCGGCATTTTCCAGCTTGCCCAGCGTCAGATAGATCTGGCTGGTCTGCGCAGGCCAGAAAAACTGCACGGAGGAATGAAACGCCTTTGTCAGCTCATACCCGCTGCACGGGCCATAATTCAAAAACCCAAGGATCCCATGCTGTAATCCCATTGCGGCCCTCCTGTATCATCTAATTATTCTATATTCCAATTTTATAATATGCATCTGCATTTGTCAACACTGCTTTTCGTTTTACAGCACTGGCACGGGAGCTGACCCGAAGGGCCCGAGGGGATTCGAATGCCGTAAATTCCGGAGCACTCTGAACCTTGCAGCATATCCCCTCCGGCTTTTGGGATCTGCGGCGAATCCGTACTGTCCTGCAAATTTCGAACGCAGAGCTGATTTACCGCAGCTATTCCAACGCAGCTATTTACAACCCCGACGTCCCGTAACAGGCGGTGCGTACCATAGCGCCCGTAGGGTGACTGCGCGTGCTCGCAGCAACTACGAATTGGATGCCTGCCAGACTTGCACCCGCAGCACGCACCAACCGTAATCAGCGCCCCTTTTCTCCCCTATCTTTTCCGGCAAGGCGGAAAAGATGGGGCCGCCGGAGGCTTGACCAGCCTGCTAAACCGCACGCCATCCTCCCCCTGACAGCGCAGTACCGCCCGGCTATGCAGATGCACAGCCGGGCGGCAGACCGTTTTTTCTTATTCCGCAAGCGCGGCGCGCAGAACGGGGTTTCTTGCCGCCTGCACCTCGTCGAGACGGCGGACAGGCGTGTTGTGCGGCGCGGTGTGGAGCGCATCGGGGTCCTCATGCGCGAGACGGGCAAGCGAGCGGAAAACCGCGATTGCCTCGTCCATGGTGGCCTTGGACTCCGTTTCCGTCGGCTCGACCATGAGCGCCTCGTGGACGATCAGCGGGAAATACATTGTGGGCGGATGGATACCGTTGTCAAGCAGGCCCTTGGCAATATCAAGCGCGGAAACGCCGGTTTCCTTGTGCAGCCGGTCCAGCGTCATGACAAATTCATGCATGCACGGGCCGGGGTAGGCCATGTCATAGGTGTCCTTCAGCGCGGCCATCATGTAATTCGCGTTCAGAACCGCGTTGCGGCCAACCTCGTGTACGCCCTCCCGGCCAAGCATGGTCAGATAGGCGAACGCCTTGACGACGACGAGGAAATTCCCGTAGAAATCCCGCACCCGGCCGACGGACTGCGCGGGCTGCGCAAACCGGAAGCCGTTTTCGGTCTTTTCCGGGACAGGGCCGGGCAGGAACGGCGCGAGAAACGCCTTGCAGCCCACCGGGCCGGAGCCCGGCCCGCCGCCGCCGTGCGGCGTGGCGAAGGATTTGTGGAGATTCAGGTGGATGCAGTCAAAGCCCATGTCGCCCGGACGGACGACGCCCATGACAGCGTTCAGATTCGCGCCGTCGTAATAGCACAGGCCGCCAGCGTCGTGGATGATCTTCGTGATTTCGAGGATATTCTTGTCAAAAATACCGACCGTGTTGGGGTTCGTGAGCATCAATCCCGCCGTCTGCGGCCCGACGGCGGCGCGGAGCGCCGCGAGATCGACGCAGCCGTCTGCACCGGACGGGATATTGACCACGCGGAAGCCCGCCATGACGGACGAGGCCGGATTCGTGCCGTGGGCGGAGTCCGGGACGATGATCTCTGTCCGGGCCGCATCGCCGCGTGCAAGGTGATACGCCTTGATGAGCAGCAGGCCGGTAAACTCGCCGTGCGCGCCTGCGGCGGGCTGGAGCGTGAACGCGTCCATGCCGGTCACTTCTCCGAGCAGCTTTCCGGTTTCATACAGCAGCTCCAGCGCGCCCTGCGCCGTCTGCTCCGGCTGGAGCGGATGGAGCCACGCAAAGCCCGGCAGCGCCGCAAGGGCTTCGTTGACCTTGGGATTATACTTCATCGTGCACGAACCCAGCGGATAGAAGCCGTCGTTCATGCCGTGGACGCGGTGCGACAGCGCGGTATAGTGCCGGATAAGCTCATTTTCGCTCACCTGCGGCAGGCGCAGCGGCTTTTTGCGCGCCGGCGCCAGCGTCACGACGGGCACGTCGCACGCGGGAAGCAGCGACAGGCCATGGCCGGGCGCGCCCTGTTCAAAGATCGTCTTCATTGGCCGCTCACCTCCTGCAAAAGCCCGATCACATGGTCGAGCGTTTTCTTATCTGTCAGCTCCGTCACGCACCAGAGAATTCCGCCCTCCACCGGCAGGCCGCCCAGAATCCCGTGCGCCTCCAGCACTTCCAGCGTCCGCTCGGGGCATGGGCAGGCAGTGACAAACTCGTGGAAGAATTCGCCGGGATAAACGCGCTTCCAGCCGAGTACTTCTTCGAGCTGCTGCGCAAAATAATGCGCGCGGGACGTGCAGAGCGCCGCGGCCTGCCGCAGTCCGGCTTCGCCCATGGCGGCAAGATAGACGGCGGCAGTCAGCGCGCAGAGCTGTTCGTTCGAGCAGATGTTGGACGAGGCCTTTTCCCGGCGGATGTGCTGCTCCCGCGCGGAAAGCGTGAGGACATAGCCGGTCTTCCCCTCCGTGTCGTGCGTCTGACCGACGATGCGGCCGGGGAGCTTACGCATCATGGCGCTCGTCGCGGTCATAAAGCCGAGGTACGGGCCGCCGAAGGCCGTGTCGAGGCCAAGGGGCTGACCTTCGCCGACGGCGATGTCCGCGCCGCACTCGCCGGGCGTTTTCAAAACTGCCAGCGAAATGGGGTTCACACCCATGATGTATTTGGCCCCGGCTGCGTGCGTGATCTCGCCGAGCAGCTCCGCGTCCTCCAGCTGGCCGAAGAAATTCGGCTGCTGGACATAGAAGCAGGCAGCGTCCGCGCCGAGCATGGTGCGCAGCGCGTCCGGGTCTGTTCTGCCGTTCTTCATTGGGACAACAATCAACTCTGTCCCGGAACCGAAGCAGTAGGTCTTCATAACGCCGAGGACGTTCGGGTCGACCGCTGCGGAGACGTAGGCCTTTGTGCGTTTGCGGTCGCGGCACATGGGGATGGCCTCTGCGGCGGCAGTTCCGCCGTCATAAACGCCCGCATTGGACACGTCCATGCCGGTCAGCTCACAGAGCATGGTCTGGTACTCGAAAATTCCCTGTAAAATGCCCTGGCTGATCTCGGCCTGATAGGGCGTATAGGCCGTCACAAATTCCTCGCGGGTCACGACAGCCTTGACCGCCGCGGGGATATAATGCCGGTAGCTGCCCGCGCCGCGCAGACAGGTTTTGAACACGCGGTTCCGCTCTGCCAGCGCCGAGACGGCCTCAAGCGTTTCCAGCTCGCTCCTTCCGGGCGGCAGATCCAAGTATCCGTCCAGATACATCTGCTGCGGCACGTCCCGGAACAGATCTTCTACGGACGATACGCCGATCGTCCGCAGCATCTGCTCCCGCTCCGCAGCTGTCGTCGGGACAAAGGTGCCCATCAGTGCTCCTCCTTCGTGAACGCCTCATATTCCTCCGCGCTCAGAAGCTCGGAGAAGTCCGTGATATGCTCGATCTTCATGATCCACGCCTCATAGGGGTCGGAGTTCAGAAGCTCGGGAGAATCGTCCAGCTCCTCGTTGACCTCGGCGATCACACCGGTCACGGGGCTCATAACATCGGATACAGCCTTGACGGATTCGACATCACAGGCCGTTTCGCCCGCAAGCACCTCGTCGCCGGGCTCAGGCAGATTGACGTAGACCAGATCGCCCAGCTCGCTCTGGGCAAAGTCCGTGATGCCGACAAGAGCGGTCGTGTCGTCGAGCATCTTGACCCATTCGTGGTCGCGGGAATACTTCAGTTCAGCGGGAAAATTCATAATTTGTTCCTCCAATTCTGTTTTGTGGGGTTGATTGGTTGAGTTGGTGGGGGGGGAGAAAAGGGGCGCTGGATATGCTTCGCCATATTTGCAGGCAGTGCGGATTCGCACAGTATAGTAGGGGCCGATGCCCACATCGGCCCGTTGGGAAGCTGCGAATTCGCCGAAGATTTTCGTAAAACGTGGTGCAATCTGCCGGGCCGATGTGTACCGGCAAGCGGCAGACCCACATCCGTAACGCTCCTTCGTCGCGAACGGCTGTGACCGGCATCGGCCCCTACACTGAGCGGGCAAATTTCTGATAAAGTGTACTCTATCCGCTCAGATGCCCGTAGCCTCGGCCAGGGCGGAAATGAGCTTTTCCGTTTCTGCGTCGGAGAAGCAGTAGCGCATATCGGTGAAGCCCTCGCGCAGGCGGGCGGCTTCCTCCCGGACGTCCGCATTGCGCAGGATGCAGTCGGCGATCAGGTGCGCAAGGTGCGCAAACTGCTCCCTGCCGAAGCCGAAGCGGGTCATTTCGTTTACGCCCATGCGCAGCGCGCCGGAGGCAGTGAAGCCCTCCTCGTCGGGCGTGGCCTGATAGTTGCAGATGATGTTGTTCTCCTCGAGCCGCTTCGCGATCTCCGGGCCTCTGGCGTAGCCGACGCGGACAATGACCTGATGCGTCTCGGTGTAGCCCACGGCCGGGTCGCCCGCCACGTCAAGCCCCTCGGCCTTCAGGCTGGCGGCGAAGCTCTTCGCGTTCTCGATCACGGCCCTCTGGTATTCGTCCTTGAAGGCGTTCATTTCATACGCGGCCATCAGCTGGCCGAGCAGCGTTCCGAGGTGATGGTTGGAGACGCTGCCGGGGAAGGCGCGCGTTTCGATCGTCTCCCAGAGGCCCCATTTGAGGTCCTCCGGCTTGTAATTCACGCCGATCACGCCGCGCTGCGGGCCGAAGAAGGTCTTGTGCGTCGAGCCGGTGACGATCTCCGCGCCCTCTTCAAACGGCTTCTGGAAGTGGTCGCCGATCAGACCCAGCACATGGGCCATGTCGTACATGACGGTCGTGCGGATGCCCTGCTCGCGGATGAAGCTTACAAGCTCCGCGACCGGCTCCTTGTACAGCACCATGGACTTGCCGAAGATCACGAATTCCGGCCGGTACTGCGTAAGCAGCAGCTTTGCCGCCTCCGTGTCAATGCGGTACGGGTCGTCGGCGCAGACGGGGAAATTGACGACCATCTGCTTTTCGGTGACGGGATCGACGGCGATATAGTCGTGCAGCGCACCCATGGGCTGTGCGGACAGATGGCCGCCGCGGACGATATGGTTGTTCATGACCCAGCCGAGCCGCTGCGGCGTGCGCTTGCGGTCGACGCGGTTCTTGAAGTCCATGAGCGCGGAGAAGACGGCGGTATTGGACATCTGGCCGGAGGTCACGCGCGTTTCAACCTGCGACGCGCCGAGGAACTTCTTCATCTCCTCAACGAGCAGTGCCTCGACCTCGCCGATGAAGTTTGTGCCCTGATAATAGAAGATCTCCGCGTCATAGAACGCCTTCTGCTTTTTATGCTCGGCATAGCGGTTCGACGGATCGGAGGCCGAAAGCAGGCGCACGGCGCGCGACTGCGTGTTTTCGGACGGGATGAGATTGATGCACCGGTGCTGCCGCCAGAGATGGTTCTCCTGCGCCTTTTTCAGGAGCGCAGCGGCCTTTTCGGCATACGGCGCGTCGCAGTGCGGCGCAGCCGGGGCAGGATGATCGGGCAGGATGGGACGGACATAGGGCGCGGCATCCTGCCGGATGTGCCACGCGACGACCTTGGCCGGCTGCCGCTTGCCGCGGATGTCGATCTCAAGATCAAAGTCCTGGCAGATGCGCGAATCGAGATACACAAGGCCGATGGAGCGCTTGCCCGTCTCGGAGGTGATGACCGTTTCCAGTCCCTCTCCCTCCGTCTTGAAATAGGGGATCATCGTGCCGGAGGTCACATAGCCGACGGGCTTTCCCTCTGCCCATGCGTCCCTGCTGTAGACCGGGAAGCCCTTGCGCAGAACGCCCTTGCCGGAAAGATAGACCGGCTGGATGCGGTACGGAAGATCCGCAATTGCGGAATAATCGCGGTTCATGATCCTCTGGAACGCCTCGAACTGCCGCTTCAGCGCGGCGCGGCCAATGAAATCGCCCTTTTCCTCTGCGAACGAGACGGCGAATTTGGCCAGCGGCACAGCATAGACCGGGATCTCGCCGCCAAACTCGCACTCGCCCATCTCATGGCCGTAGAGCGGCAGAGAAGCTTCCATGCGCAGCGTATCGCGCGCGCCGAGCGCGGTGGGTCTTGCCCCGAGTTCGATCAGACGGTCCCAAAAATACCGGGCGTCCCTTGATTCGCAATAGAGTTCATAGCCGATGGGTTCTCCGGTATAGCCGGTCTTGGCGATGCGGACGGGACGGCCCTCCATGGTGAGCGTCCCCAGTGCGTTCTTGACGTTTTCCCGCGTAAGCGCCTTGCCGCCCGACAGGGTCATGAGCAGCTTTTTGGCCTCCGGGCCCTGCACGGCGATGGCGGCATAGCGGTCGGAGACGTTGGTAAGCGTGACGTTATAACGCTCGGCCTCGCGCATCAGGTGGGCGAGGTCCTTGTCGATGTTGCCCGCGTTGATGACGAGGAAATACTTTTCCGCCTCAAAGCGGTAGAGATATGCGTCGTCGATGGCGCAGCCGTTCTGGTCGGGGATGATGCAGTACTGCGCCTGATTGAGATCCAGCGCCTGCACGTTGCTGGACAGGACGTGCTGCAAAAACCGGACCATGTCCGGCCCTTCGACGTCGATACGGCCCATATGGGACACGTCGAAAATGGCGCAGCGGCTGCGGCAGTAGAGATGTTCGGCGACGATGCCGTCCGGGTACTGGATGGGCATATCCCAGCCGCCGAAGTCGACCATCGTGGCCCCGGCGTCCAGATGGGCCTGATAGAGTACGGTTCGTTTCAGTTCGCTCATGGTGTTCCTCCCTTTTTCCTGATCTCGCGCAGGCTGTGCGCCTGCGGGTATGCGGTGCTTCGATAATCCTTATCCGCCCGGTCCGCCTCCAGCAGATCCAGCCGGTCCAGTTCCTTGAGTTTGCGGTAAATGCGCAGCCATGCGCATTCGTTTTCGGGGTTGACCTCGCAGCGGCCGTTCCGCTGTCCGCCGCACGGCCCGTGGACGAGCGATTTTGCGCACTGCGTCACGGGACAGATGCCGCCGGTCTGGCCGAGCATACAGTCGCCGCACATCCGGCAGGCCTCGCGGAAAACGCCAGCACGCTCGATCTGTCCGAGAAACAGCGTGTCATTCGCGGGGAAAACCGGGACCGCGGTATTGGCCGCGACAGTCTGTGTGCCATCGCCGCAGGCCAGACAGACGATGGCCTCCGCGCCGCTGTCGCGCAGGGGCTTGAGATCGCGCTTGACGAGCAGCATATGGCAGCACTCGTCCGGCAAGACCGTACCGACTGTCTCGATCCCCTGCTCCTGCAGCAGCTGGCGCATCTGCTCCAGCTCCTTTTCTCCGCCGGTCTGACAGGCTGCGGCGCAGCTGGCGCAGCCGACCAGCACGACGCGGCGTACACCGTGCAGCATCGCAAGCACCTGCTCCACGGGCTTTTTTCTTGTTACGATCATATGCTTCTCCTTAAAAAACAGAAAACAGAGCGCGCCAAAAGAAGGCGCGCTCTGTTCGTAAACCTGAAAGATTCTCCCGGCTGACCGGGATTGCTTCTTCGGTGCTGCGGATGCAGCTTTCCAGAGTTCCGTCCGGAATCAGTTTTTTTGCCTGAGAGTTCGTTGCGCGTTCCCCTTCGGCGGCATACGGGTATGCCCTCTCCTGATTCGTTCATCCGGCTGAATTCAGTTGTCGAAATTTGTGCGTTTTGACGAAAATAATGCGTGTACAGCCTTGAATCTTATCTACTTTTTCAGTCTACCGTATTTCCCGGAAAAAAGCAAGCACTTTTTGGGAAATGCGCAAAAAACAGCCCCCAACAAAGGGGGCTACACACAGCCGCCGGTGGATGGACACACCATCCGCCGGCGGCTGTGATACTTGCTGTGAGAGAAGACCAACTCCACACCTACGATGGGTATCGCTTGCTGAATCGCAGGTATATTCCCGCAGCTTGTATCGTCCTGCCTATATCTTCTATACGGAAGGACCGAGACTCTTCCAGCCACGATCGTTTTCTTTGTGATCCACAGGGTTTTGCAGCCCACATCCATAGCTTGAGCAGTTTCCTGATTTCGGGAAACTGCTCTTTTTCAACGAGATAAAATTCAAGCGTCCGTTGGCTCAGAGCCTGCGGACGCTTTTTATCAGTGTACAGGAGCAGATCGCGCTGCTTTTGCCGCAGCCGGAACAGGAGCAGGGGTTCACAATGGAACAGACAATGTAATATTCGCAGGAGGCCGGGATTTTAGAAGTCCCGGCTTTTTTGCGTTCAGGAGGTCAGCTTGGTATAAAAACAGGGAAAATGCGGAAATCATATCCACAAGGAGCGTGAGGCTATGGAAATGACCGTCAAGGACGAGCGGAAGCTGGTTGAGATTTGGCTGACGAATGCAGAAAAGTCAGACCCGGTCCTGCGTGCCGGCTTACAAGGCATCTATGACACATACAAAAAGAAAAAGTATCTGGTGGCCGTATTTGAATCGGGCAACGGCAACCTTTATGAACAGACGCGGGATCTGCTGCTTTATAACCGCCAGAGATTGGCGGAGCAGGAAGTCCAGCGTGAAAAGGCGCAGCAGATGACCATGTAGTGCCGGATACATTGGGGGCGAAGAGAAAATTTCTCTTCGCCCCCGTTTTCTTTTTATGCACCTCCCGATATACAGCGCATTTTTGTCTTGCAATCTCTATTTTGATGATGTACAATATTATCTACGATGTCAAAACGAAACCGTAGATATTCGTGATAAGAGTGCGGCTGATTGGAGAGGACGAGAATGGACGAACCGGTGAAAAACGAGATCCAGCTATTTGAAGACCAGAAGATTCGCGTGGCGTGGGACGCAGAACGGGAGGAATGGTATTTTTCCATTGTGGACGTGGTTGCAGTCCTGACTGACCAGCCAGACTATGACCATGCCCGAAACTACTGGAAAGTGCTGAAAAACCGGCTTGTAAAAGAGGGCAGTCAGTTGGTTACGTCTTGTAACCAACTGAAAATGCGTTCGCCGAAAGACGGGAAAAACTATGCAACGGACGTTGCCGACACCGAACAGCTTCTGCGCATCATTCAGTCCATTCCCTCCAAGAAAGCCGAGCCGTTCAAGGCGTGGCTGGCGATGGTCGGCCGGGAGCGCATCGAGGAGACCATCGACCCCGAGCAGGCGATCGACCGCGCGCTGGAAACCTATCTGAAAAAGGGCTATTCTGAGGAATGGGTACATCAGCGGCTGCTTGCTATTCGCATTCGCAACGAGCTGACGGACGAGTGGAAAAAGAGCGGCGTGCAGAAGGGCAGAGAATACGCCATTCTGACGGACGAGATCACCCGCGCGTGGTCGGGCATGAACACGCGGCAGTATAAGAATCTCAAGGGGCTGAAAAAGGAAAATCTCCGCGATAATATGAGCGATCTGGAGTTGGTGCTGACCATGCTGGCAGAAGCGTCTCCCACCGATATTGCGAAAGCCGAGCAGCCGCAGGGCCTTGACGAAAACCAGAAGGTCGCCCGGCGCGGCGGCAATGTCGCGGGTGTGGCGAGAAAAGCGCTGGAAGCCGAGAGCTTCCGCCAACTCGTCACGGACATAGTAACGGACGCGGCACAGCTGCCGGAGCAGACGGAGGAGAACACGGATGGGAAATGAGCCGAAAAGCAACTACCGAGGAATCCTCGGCAGCTGGCGGCAGACGGAACAGTATCTCAAGGGTGAATGCGAATGATAGAACGCTTTGACATTGCGGGGTATGCCCGCATTTCGGTCGATGAAGAGCTCGACCGCGACAATGTGTCGATTGAAAATCAGAAATCCATCATCGAAGATTTTGTAACGACGCACTTTCCAAACAGCACATTGACGTTTTTTGAAGACCGCGACCGCTCGGGGTACACGTTCGAGCAGCGCGAGGGGTATCAGGAGATGCGCCGGGGGCTGATGAGCCACAAGTACGACATTCTCATCGTCAAGGATTTCTCCCGCTTTTCGCGCCGCAACTCGCGCGGACTGGTAGAGCTGGAGGATCTGCGCGATGCGGGTGTGCGTATTATCTCGATCGGCGATAACATCGACTTTCCGAATGACGACGACTGGCTCAAAATTCAGTTCCAGTTCTTAATCAACGAAATGCCCGTCACGGACACGTCGAAAAAGGTGCGCAGCGTCGTGAAGCGGCGGCAGGAGGAGGGACGATGGCTCTGCGCCGCGCCGTATGGCTATATTCTGAACAAGCAGCAGGTCTTTGAGGTCGTGCCGACAGAAGCCGAGGTCATCCAGACGATTTTCAAATTATATCTGGACGGCTGGGGCTACAAGAAAATTGCCAACTACCTGACGGATAACAACGTGCCCACGCCGCGGATGTCCGAGTGTGAGCGCCGCGCCGCCGCGGGAGAACCCGTCCATCGTAAGACGAAAGCCGCGTGGGCGATCGTCACAGTGCAGGGAATTCTGGACAACGATTTTTATATCGGCACGCTGCGGCAGGGAAAATTCACGCGCGTAAAAATCAACGGCACGGACCGCAAGCTGGACGAGAGCGAGCACCGCGTCTTTGAGCACCACCATCAGGAGATCATCGACTACCGCACATTTGCAACCGTGCGCTCTCTGCGCGAAAGCCGCTCGACAAATAACTATCGCGGGGTCAAGGTCAACGACAACGTGTACTCGGGGCTTCTCGTCTGCGGCGACTGCGGCAGTCCGATGTTCGCCATGAGCCGGAGCGATCTGGCTCCCGCCTATACCTGCGGAACGTATCACAGGCGTGGACTCAAGGGGTGCACGAGCCACCATATCCGCGTGGAAACGCTCGACGCGCTGGTCAAGGACTATGTGCGGAAAGTCCGTGACAATTCCGGCACCATGCTCGAGCGGCTGAACGCCGATCTGGAGAAAGAACAGACCGACATTGCGGAGACGAAGCGCACGGAAGAAAATCTGGAAGCCTTGCTGCTTGACAAGCAGGAGGAGCTGAAAGCGACCAAGCGTCAGCGCATCCGCGACATGATGAAGCACCCGGAGCAGGAGGCGCTTTTAGACGAAACCTACGACGAGCTGGAAGCGGAGCTGACACAGCGCATTGCGGGCATTCAGCACCAGATCGAATTTGCCAGCGACAAGCGCAATACCATCATCCGCATCAACCGCGTGGCGAAAACGGCAATGGATGTATTTCACGACATTCTGGAAAAGCCGTCGCTCGACCGCAATGACCTGAATCTGATGATCGAAAAAATCCGGGTCTATGAGGATCACATCGAGGTGCAGCTCAAGGCGGACATCGACAGCCTGCTCAAGACCGGCGCGCTTCCGGAGGACGCCGTAAATTTTAATTGGGACACGGAAAATAGCGAATCCCAGCTTGTAGGGGCGGACGACTCTGTCCGCCCGCGGGTCGATGTGGGCATCGACCCCTACGAAACTGAAATTGTCCAAGGTGCGGCGCACCGAAAGGACAAGGTTTTCCGTGTCAGTGTTATCAGCAGCGGCGACCCGCTGGAGATTTATACGGAGAAGGACGGCGAGGTGATCTTTAAGAAATACTCGCCGATGGGCGATCTGGGGGAATTTGCGGGACAGATCTGTGAAGCGATTGGGAAGAACACCGGATATATCGCGGCGGTCTGCGACCGGGACGCGATCATTGCGGTGCATGGCGTGCAGAAGCGGGAGCTTCTGGACAAGCGCTGCTCGCAGGAGCTGGAGCAGCTCATGGAGCTGCGGCGCAGCTACCGCTATCAGGACGGTGATCTGCCCGTCCGGCCGACGGACGCATCCGACCGCTACCGCGTCGGCGCCGCAGCCCCCATTGTGACAGAGGGCGACTTCATGGGCTGCGTCCTGCTTCTGAGCGAGGACGGCGCGCCTGCGCTCGGCGAGGCGGAGCAGCGGCTCGTGCAGACCGTCGCGGGCTTTCTCGGACGGCAGATGGAGAGCTGAACAAGCAGGCAGGGATTCGGTTCCCTGCCTGTTTTTGCGGGTGGAGAAAAAACAGTAGCAAAGCGGCGGAAAATCTGTTATACTACTATGATATAAGGCGAAGTATAGGCCGAGAAAGGAACACCGAACATGGACTTTACCGGCTTTCTGGGAAATGACGCCGTCAAGGCGCGTCTGAGCGGCGCATTCGCCAGCGGACGCGTGGCGCACAGCTATCTGCTCTGCGGGCCTGCCGGTTCTGGCAAGCATACGCTCACGCGGATCTTATCGGCGGCAATGCAGTGCGAGGGGCGCAGCGGAAAGATCCCCTGCGGCGTCTGCTCCGGCTGCCGCAAGGCGCTTGAGGGTGTCCACCCGGATATCATCACCATCGACGATCCCGACCACAAGGCCATGACCGTCGACCCCATCCGCGCAGCCAGAAGCGATATGTTCATCCGCCCGAACGAGGGAAAGCGCAAGATCTACATCATCCCGCGCGGGCAGGATATGAACGAATCCGCGCAGAACGCGCTGCTGAAGATTCTGGAGGAGCCGCCGGATTACGGCGTGTTCCTGATCCTGTCGACCAACGCGGAGCGGCTGCTGCCGACCATCCGCAGCCGCTGCGCGGAGCTGCAGCTCGGCCCGGTGGCGCAGGATGAGGCGCTGCCGTTTCTGCGGCAGAATGCGCCAGACAAGCCGGACGGCGTTCTGCGCGCGGCCTATCTGCGCGCGGGCGGCTTTCTGGGTCAGGCGCTGACGCTTTTGCAGGATGCGGAGGACGAGCCGTTCGTCCGGCAGTTTGCCGCGGCCTATGCCGCGCATGACCGGATGGCGCTGCTGCGCGTGCTGCTGCCCATGGAAAAGGCGAAGCGGGAGCAGCTGCTTCCCGCGCTGCAGCAGCTGCGCGCGTGCATCTGCGATGCGCTGACGCAAAGAGGCGGACTGGACACCGCGTCGGAAAGCGCCGCGCAGATCGTCGCCAGCCGCTCCGGCTCAGAGCTTTTGCAGGCGTCCGACTGCATTCAGGCTGCCATTGACGCGCTGGCCGCCAATGCGTCGGCAGGCGCGGTCACCGGCTATCTTGCGATGAAGCTGCGCTGAGCGCCGAATCTGAAATTTTACCTTGCCGCAGGCTCTGCGGCAGATTGGAGAGAACCATGCAAGAACAGACCCCCGATACCGTTCTGGAGCAGCAGCCCGCCGCCGCAGAACCGGAAGCCGCAGCGCAGCAGCCTGCGGCGGATACACAGCAGCCCGCGGAAGCCGCCGCGCCTGCAAAGGAGGAAGCGCCCGCCCAGCCGGACGAGCCTGCCGCCGTTACCGTGGTGGACATCCGCTTCCGCAATAATGCAAAATCCTATTATTTCGACCCTGCCGGACTGACGCTGCAGGCCGGTGCGCACGTCATCATCGACACGGCGCGCGGAGACGAATTCGGCGTCTGCGCTGCCGGCAACCACCCGGTCAAGCCGCGTGAGCTGGTGCTGCCGCTGCGCAGGGTGCTGCGCGTAGCGACGCAGCAGGACGAGCGCGCGAACGCAGAGAACCAGGAAAAGGAAAAGAAGGCCTTTGAGATCTGCCAGCAGAAGATCGCCGCGCACGGGCTGGAAATGCAGCTTGTCTCGGCGGAATGCGCCTTTGACGGCAGCAAGCTTCTGTTTTTCTTCACGGCGGACGGCCGCGTCGATTTCCGCGAGCTGGTCAAGGATCTGGCCTCCGTCTTCCGCACGCGCATCGAGCTGCGGCAGATCGGCGTGCGCGACAAGGCCAAGATGGTCGGCGGACTCGGCGTATGCGGCAGGCCCTTCTGCTGCAAGGAATTCCTTGATGATTTCCAGCCCGTTTCCATCAAAATGGCCAAGACGCAGAACCTCAGCCTGAACCCGACGAAGATCTCCGGCACGTGCGGCAGGCTCATGTGCTGCCTGAAATACGAGCAGGAGGCCTATGAGGACCTCATCAAGACCGCGCCGAAGATGGAATCCTTTGTCGACACGCCCGACGGACGCGGGACGGTCGTCGAGGTCAATCTCCTGCGCCAGAGCGTCAGAGTCCGCATGGAAGACCACCCGGAGACGATCGGCAGCTATAAAAATACGGATATCTACATCCTGCGCAGCGGAAAGGCCCGCAAAAACGACCCGCCGATCCCGCGCGATTTTGCGCCCATTTCCTCCAAACCGCGTCCGGTGCAGAAGACGGAGGCGTTTTTTGAGGAGCTGCCGGAGGTCATCTATCCGGATGCCGTCGCCGTGATCGAGCCGGAAGCGCTGGACACAGCGGAGGCAGCCGGCGAAGAAGCCGGAAAGAGCGCGAAGCGCCGCCGCCGGCGCGGCGGCCGCCGCACGAAGCCCGCAGGCGAACGCCCGCAGGAGACTGCCGCCCCGGAAAAACCCGCGCCCGCGCCAAAGGATCAGCCGCGCACCGACGCCCCCCGCAGGGACCGCCCCAAGAAGGAGCGCCCGCCCCAGCAGGACAAGCCCGACCGCAAGCCCGCCCCGCAGAAGCAGGAGCGTCCGGAAAAAGCGGAAGCAGCCGACGGCCAATCCAAGCCCCGCCGCCGCAGACGCCGCAGCGGAGGCCCCAGAAAGCCGTCGGGCGAGGGCCAGCCGCCGAAAGCCGAATAACAGACAAGCCCCCGGCCAGCCGCTTTACAAGCGGACGGCCGGGGGTATTTTGGTCCTGCAGAGCCGGTTCAGCCCTGAAACGGCTCTGCGTAGGATGCGTAATGGGATACTGGTTCTCCGCCGATCAGAAGGTGCGAGGTATCGCCCATCATCTGGCAGCGGAAGTATGCAATGCCGGGCTGGCGCTCCTCCGTGTTCAGAACCGTTACGGACGTCGGGGCGAGGAATGCCCCGTGCAGCACGGCAAACGGGCTGACGTTCCACAGGTGAGACAGCAGAACAGCTGTGATGCCGAAATGACAGAAGCAGACGATGGTTTTTTCACAGGTCTCGCGGCAGGTATAATATCCGCCGTGCCGGGTGTAGCCGTATGACGCGAGCAGCGCGTCCAGTCCGGCGGTCACGCGGTCGTATTCGGCCTTGACGTTCGTACCCTGTAAGAGCGGTGCGGCCTCCCAGCCGGTGGGCTGCAGCAGCTCCGGCTGCGCCGTCCAATCGGCGGGCATCAGATCCCAGCAGAGGCGCGTTCCGCCGGCCCCGTCCGGCACCTTGCCCAGAAATTCATGCAGCCAATCCATGATCTCTGCCGTCTTTCCGTGCGCTTTGAGCGTAAAGGACGCAGTATCCCGCGCACGGCCAAGCGGGGAAACGTAGAAATCATCGACATGCCAGTCCTTTGTGCGGGCTGCCAACAGCTTTGCCTCGCGCCAGCCCTTTTCGGTGAGCGAATCGTGCTCGTAATCGGGTTCGCCGTGGCGGATGAAAATAAGACGCATAAAAAAACTCCTTTGTTATCCCCACAGGGCGGTCAGCATTGGGATGACCTGCTTTTTCCGGGACACAACGCCCGGCAGGAAGCAGGTGTGATCCTTGAGCTGGACACCGAAGGCCTGCGTGATGATATCCTCGTCGCCGAGATACAGAAGGTGCGTGCCCTCCAGCAGCACGTCCGTCAGCATGAGGATCATGAGCGTATAGCCGCGCTCCGCCATCGTCTTCTGCATGACGGCCAGGAACTCGTCCTTGCGCTGCATCATGCGCTCGGAGTCGACGCAGGTGATCTGGCTGACGCCGAAATCGTGATCGGCGATATGGAAATCCTTGAAATCCGTGAACAGCAGCGTGTCGGCGGGCTTGTCGTCAGAGATGGACGCAGAGAAGATGGTCTTGCCCAGCTCGTCGAGCGAGATATTGGCGATGCGCGCCATGCGGTCGGCCATGCGGCGGTCGACGGCGGTGGACGTCGGGGATTTGAACATGACCGTGTCGGCGACGATGGCCGCCGCGATCAGACCGGCCAGCTTTGCGGGCGGCATGAGGCCGCGCTCCTGATACATTTCGGAGATGATCGTCGCGGTCGAGCCGACCGGCTCGTTCCGGAAGTAAATGGGGCCGCCGGTCTGGATGTCGGCCAGCCGATGGTGGTCGATGATCTCGACGATCTCCGCCTGTTCAAGACCCGGGACGGACTGCGCCGCCTCGTTATGATCGACCAGCACAACGCGCTTGCGGCGCGGTTTGATCAGATGATAGCGGGAGAGCGTGCCGACGACCTTGTCGTTTTCATCGAGGATCGGGTAGCTGCGGTGGCGGCTTTTGAGCACGACCTCGCGCACGTCGTCCACGAAATCGGTCAGGTGGAACGCCTCAAGATCCTCCGTGCGGCACACGCGCGCGACCTCAATGGCATAATAGACCATGCGGGCGGCCTTGTACGCGTCGAAGGGCGTGGCGATGATGCAGGTGTTTGTCTGCATCTGCCGCAGCTCCTCCGGCAGCTCGGCCTGGCACACGATCAGGCAGCTGACCTGCTGCTCGACAGCGCGGCGCGCCATTTCCGGCTGTTCGCCGACGATGACGATGGCGTCCGGGCCTTTAAAGAGCAGGTTTTCATTGTTCTGCGGCAGGGCGATGGACACCTCGCCGCTGATGGTGTCGGTCAGATAGCCGGACTCGTTCAGGATCTTGCCGTCCAGAACGCTCAGGAGATTAAAAACCGGGATCCTGTCGACGCGGGAATTGGAAAGCGTGCGCATATCATAGCTTGCGATCTCGCTGGGTGAGAGCATCCCGTACAGCTCGCCGTTTTCGTTCGTCACGGGGATAGCGGGGATGGATTTTGCCTTGTTGGTCTGCAGTGCCGCCCAGGCCCGGCTGACGGTGACCGCGCCGGACAGGGCCGGGGGCGTGTCGTAGTCCAGATCGCGCACCTGCGTGCGCATGGTCTGGATGCGCACAGGCGGCTCGAAGCCGAAGCGGTCGAGCACGAGCCGCGTCTCATCGGAGATATGCCCCAGACGCGCGGGAACAAATTCCCGATCGCCCAGCGCGTTTCGCAGCGCGGCATAGGCCATGGCGGAAACAATGGAATCGGTATCGGGATTGCGGTGGCCGGTGACATAGATGGGTTCCATGAGAAGCCTCCTTATGCGCGGGGAAACTCGATCCCCTGATGATGCAGAATGAAGCGGACGGGATAATAGCGGTCCAGATAGTGCCTGCAATACCATTCATAGGTTGCATCCGGCAGGTGCACCAGCTCCGGCGCCTGCGTGCGGAAGAGCTTGAAGGTCGTCTCGTCGCCGGAAAGCAGCGCCGCGATCAGCTCCATCTCGCCCTCCTGCTCCAGCCGGTACAGGCATTTGTCCATAATGGCCGCGCACGCCTGCTCATCCTCGCCTGCCAGCAGCTCCATATTGCCGAGCCAGGCAAGAAAATCGTCCAGCTTCAGCTCGGTGCGGGCCGCCGCGTGGGACAGCTTGGCAAATTCCGGCTCGGAGCGGCGCTTTAAAATGTCGATCAGATATGTCAGCAGAGCATCGTCCAGACACACGCTGTCGAGGAAAATTTCGAAGATATCGCGCGTTTCGGTCCTGACCGGCTCCTGCGGCGCTTCCTCCGCCGGCTCCTGCGGCTGGGAGGCTGCGGCAAGCTGCGCGATAGCCGTGTTCAGCTCAGCCGGGTCGAAGCTGTCATATTCCTCCTGCGGAATTTCCGTCCCGTCAGCCTCGGCGCAGGCTTTGACGAAGGCGGGAATGCCCAGCTTCGTGATCTCGGCCTGCAATTGCAGCGCTTTTTTCAGATCCTCCTGCTCCGTGAGCACAATGCCCGCAGGCGCCTTGCGCGTGCCCTCGCAGATCTCGGATACGTATTGCAGATAGTAAGGAATGAGAGACATAAACGTCCTCCTGTTTTTTCTTTCAGTGTAGCACGGGGAACGGAAAATGTCAAAAGCTTGGTGCGCGCTTCTGAAAAACAGCAAAAGATTTTTGTTTCCATGAAATACACAGCAAAACAGGAACACCGTTCGGCTGCTGCAAATTTTTGTTTGATGTGCTGAATTATTTTGTGGATTGACAGATATTTTTATCAGAATTATAATATGACGTGAACAGTCATTCACGTCATATTGAGGTGTTTTATGTATCGGAAGCTGGACGAAGCGGCGCTGGGCACGATTCTGGAGGCGGGCATTGCGGAATTTGCCCGCTGCGGCTTTCAGCCCGCGTCGGTCGCGTCGGTCGCGAAGAATGCGGGTGTAAGCGTCGGCGTGATTTATAAATACTTTGGAGACAAGGACGCGTTCTTCCTCGCCTGCGTGCGGCATTCGCTTGAGCTGCTGGACGCGACTCTGCAGGAGGCCGCCGCGGGCGGCGGGCCGCTGGAGGTGCGGATGCAGAGGCTCATTCTTGCACTCATCCGCCAGTCGCGCAGCCACGCGAGCTATAACGCGATGTACAACGAGATCACCTCCGGCAGCTGCCGGAAGTATGCCGGGGCGCTTGCCCGCGAGATCGAATCGCGCACGGCGGCGCTTTATACGCGCCTGTTTGACGGCGCGCAGCAGGGCGGCCAGCTTACAGAGCGGATCGAGCCGCAGCTGTTTGCGTTTTTCTTTGACAATCTGCTGATGATGCTGCAGTTTTCCTACAGCTGCGAATATTATCAGGAGCGGATGCGGATCTTCTGCGGCGAGGCCGCTTTGGAGGATACAAAAATGGCCGACAGGCTGACGCGCTTTTTGCTGGGCGCGATGAAAGGAGACGTATGCAGTATCTCATCGCTTACGACTTCGGAACGACCGGAGTCAAGACCTGCCTGTTCGGAGCCGAACAGGCTATCCGGCTGATCGCGAGCGCATACGCGGGCTATGGGCTTTACATTCTGCCGGACGGCGGCGCGGAGCAGGACGCGGACGAATGGTGGGACGCCATGTGCCGCACGACGAAGGCCGTGTTCGAAAAGACCGACGTAACGCCTGCACAGGTGACCGGCATTTCGTTCTGCTCCCAGATGCAGGGCATGGTGCTTGTGGACGAGTATGGCCGCGCGCTGCGCCGCCCGATGAGCTATATGGATCAGCGGGCTTCGGCAGAATTCAAAGCCTGCCAGACGCACGGGCCGTGCGTTTCCGGCGTGAACATCGGGATGCTGCTGCGCTCTTTGCGCGCGACGCACGCCGCGTCCACAAGCGTCAAGGACCCGCTCTGGAAATACAAATGGGTGCAGGCGCACGAGCCGGAGATCTTCCAAGAAGCCCACAAATGGCTGGACGTGAAGGAATCTCTGATCGCGCGGGCGACCGGCGAATTTGTCATGACGCGCGACTCGGCCTATTCGACGTTCCTTTACGACACGCGGCCCGGCCATGAGGGCTGGAACGAAGGGCTTTGCCGGATGTACGGCGTCGAGACGCGCCATCTGGCGAAGATCATTGAATGCACCGACGTGGCGGGGCTTCTGACGGAGCAGGCCGCGCGGGAGCTGGGCCTCTGCCCCGGCACGCGGGTCTACGGAGGCGGCGGGGACGCGACGCTCATCGGCGTGGGCGCGGGCTGCACCGCCGTCGGCAGCACGCATATCTATTCCGGCACGTCCGGCTGGGTCGGGACGGTGATGGATCATCAGGCGGTCGATCTTTCGGCGATGATTGCGGGCATTGTCGGCGCAGAAAAAGGCAAATACAATTATTTCGCTGAAATGGAGACGGCAGGCAAGTGCTTCGAATGGGTCAAGGATCATCTGGTGCTCGACGAGGTCAATATCTATCTGTCCAAGACCGACGTGGCCGAGAGCCAGGAAAGCGTCTACGAGAGCCTGTATGATTATATGTCTGACACCGTTGCGCAGGTCGCGCCTGGCTCCGGCGGCGTGATCTTTACCCCGTGGCTGCACGGCAACCGCTGTCCGTTTGAGGACCCGGCGGCAGCCGGGATATTCTTCAACATTCAGCTGGAGACGGGCAAGGCGCAGATGCTGCGGGCGGTTCTCGAAGGCATCTGCTTCCACCAGCGCTGGATGCTCGAATGCGAGGAACGGAAAACAAAGACGGCCCCGGTCATCCGGTTCGTCGGCGGCGGGGCGCTTTCAAAGGTGACGTGTCAGATGCTGGCCGACATTACAGGCCGGACGGTCGAGACAGTTGAAAACACGAAGGACGTCGGGGCTATCGGCGCGGCGATGCTGGCGGCGGTCGGAAGCGGGCTGTTTCCGGATCTGGCGCAGGCTGCCGCGCATGTGAAGGTCAACGGACGCTATACGCCGGACGCTGCCCTGAAACCGGTTTACGACCGCAATTACCGCGTGTTCCGGCAGCTGTACGCATCAAATAAGAAGAATTTTGCACTGCTGAACAGACTGAAGGAGGGATAAGCAATGGACGATCAGGCTTTACGGACGTGTATCTGTGAAACGGGCCGCGAGCTGCTGGAAAACGGGCTTGTCGCCCGGACGTGGGGCAATGTTTCGGCCCGCGCGGACGGCGAACATTATCTCGTCACGCCCAGCGGCATGGACTACGGCAGCATCGCGCCGGAGGATATCGCGCTGTGCGATCTGGCGACCGGCAAATGGACCGGCCCGCGCAGGCCGTCCGGCGAACGGGCGGTGCACGCGCTCGCCTATTCGATGTTTGAGGACGTCAATTTTGTCATTCACACGCACCAGACCTACGCCTCGGCGCTGGGCCTGTGCGGATACAAGCCCGGCTGCTTTACCGGCGAGGAGCGGCAGCAGCTCGGCGGCGTGACCGTGGCAGGCTACGGCCTGCCGGGCACAAAGACGCTGCAAAGCGCGATGCGCGAGGCCATGTCGCGCGGGGCCAGAACGATTTTCATGGCGCACCACGGCGTTCTGATCTGCGCGCGCAGCCACGACGAAGCGCTTCACCGCGCGCAGCTGCTCGAACGGCTCTGCCGCCGCTGCTGGCAGGGCGTACTGGAGGAAGCCGCGCCGGTCATGGAGCAGAAGCGGCTGGATTCCGTGCTTGCCAAGGTTCGCCACGCACATCCGCTGGCCTGTGCCGCGCGGACGGACGCACTTCTGACTATGGCGGCGCTGAATCGGCCCATCCGCGCCCAGCTGGACGACATGGCGCAGATGATCGGCCCGGTGATCCCGGTCACGCAGAGCGCTGCGGCGGGTGAGATTTCCGCTGCGCTCGACAAGCGCTGCGCGGTGCTGGTTCCGGGTGTGGGCGCGGTCGTCTGCGGGAAGGACGAGGATGATACGCAGGCGCTGGCAGTTCTCGCGGACAAGGCTGCCGTCTGTGCGCTGCATACGGCGGCGCTCAATGAGCGTGCACAGCTTTCCCGCGCGGATATTGCCCTGCAGCATTTGGTCTATCAGCAGAAATACGCAAAGCAGAAGGAGGCAGGAAAATGACCGGAGAAAAAAAGAAAGAAATTTGGCGGGTTGTCAAATTTGTGCTGTTTTCGGCCTCGGCAGGCATCATCCAGATCGGACTGTTCACGCTGCTCAATGAGCTGTGTAAATGGAGCTACTGGCCGTGCTATCTGATCGCGCTGGTGGCGTCTGTGGTGTGGAACTTCACGCTCAACCGGAAATTCACGTTCAAAAGCGCCAACAATGTGCCGAAGGCCATGGCGCTGGTTTTGTGCTACTACGCCGTGTTCACACCCCTGTCAACCCTTCTCGGCAACTGGCTGGTTGAAACCTGCGGCTGGAACGAATATCTGGTCACCGTTATGAATATGCTTTTGAATTTTGTCACGGAATACCTGTTTGACACATTCGTCGTGTTCCGGGGCAGCATGGACACCAATGACCTTGCGAAAAAGGAGGAACAGAAATGAACAACTGCGGCATCAGCCGTTGGGACGATCCCAATGAGATCAATGCGAGGCTCAAGGCCCTGACCAGTCAGCCCATCTGGGAGGTCACGGACGAGTATTACAACAATGTGATCCTCAAGTATTTCGATGAAAAGTGCAAAGCCTCCAAGGCTGTGTACGAGGAGTCCAAGGAGTATATCCCCGGCGGCGTCCAGCACAATCTGGCCTTCAACAAGCCGTTTCCCATGTGCATGGCGCGGGCCGACGGCGCGTATCTCTACGACAAGGACGGCAACCAGTACATTGACTTCCTGCAGGCCGGCGGCCCGACAATTCTCGGCAGCAACTATCCCGTCATCCGGGAAAAGGTGATTGAACTGCTGAACGAATGCGGCCCGGTGACAGGTCTGCTGCACGAATCCGAGCTGATGATCGCGAAAGAGATCAACCGGCATATGCCGAACGTCGAGATGTTCCGTATGCTCGGCAGCGGCACGGAGTCCGTCATGGCGGCGCTTCGCATCGCGCGCATTGCCACGGGCAAAAAGCGCATCATCAAGGTCGGCGGCGCGTACCACGGCTGGTCCGACCAGATGGTCTACGGTCTGAAAATCCCCGGCAGCCGGGCACTTCTGGAATCGCACGGCATTCCCGGCGGCTGCTATGAGGCGACGGACGAGGTGCGGCCGAACGATCTGACCATGCTGGAGGATATGCTCAAGCGCAACGTGCTGCTTGGCGGCACAGCGGGCGTCATTGTCGAGCCGGTCGGCCCCGAGAGCGGCACGCGGCCCGTTGCGCACGACTATAACGCGGGCGTGCGGACGCTGTGCGATAAATACGGCGCGCTGATGATCTTCGATGAGGTCGTCACGGGCTTCCGCGTTGCGCTTTCGGGCGCGCAGGGCTATTTCGGCGTCGTGCCGGATCTGACGGTCTTCGGCAAGATCGTCGCAGGCGGGTACCCGTCGGCGGGCGGCGTCGGCGGCAAGAAGGAATACGCGCAGCTCATGGCGGCCGGTCTTGCCACAGGCAAGCACCGGGCGTATGTCGGCGGCACACTGGCGGCCAATCCTCTGTCCTGCCTCGCCGGGTACACGGCCATCCGTGAGATCGAGCGCACGAACGCATGCGAGATCGCAGGCAAAATGGGCGACCGCCTGTGCGACGGCCTCAAGGGGCTGCTTGACCGGTACGGCCTGCCGTTCGTGGCCTATAACCAGGGCTCCATCGTGCATCTCGAGTGCACGGGCGCGATGAGCTTTGATTTCTCGTCCATGTCGTTTGCAAAGTCCGCGGTCGGTCTGCTCAAGCACAAGGATATGATGTATGTCCGCAAGGATTCGATGGAGCGCATGGGCGCGGCCTATATGGCAAACGGCATCGTCACGCTGGCCGGCAGCCGCCTGTACACCTCCATGGCCGACACGCCGGAGATCATCGACGAGGCGCTGAACCGCTTTGAAGAGGTCTTCAGGCACGTGAAAAAGACCAACAAGGGCCTGCTGCCCTGACCTCCAAATATGCGAAAAGCCGCCTCCTGCTGTTACGGCAGGAGGCGGCGCTGTCATTTTCGTTTACATGCCGAAATACTCCCGGTTGGCGCGGGAATTGCGGATGGCGTACCAGACGAGCGAGGCCAGCACGGCGGCCAGGATCACCAGCGGCCACGGGTACGGGAGGAAGGGCGTTTCGCGCAGGTCGTTGAGCAGCATGCACACGCCGTAGCCCATGGTCATGACGGCCATGACCGCAAGCGGCGGCATCATATAGCCGATGTACATCTGCTCGTCCGCGCAGTCGGAGATTTTTTTCTCCTTCGGCACCAGCAGACCGTTTTTGAACAGCCGCTTCGTGACGGCAAGACGCAGGAACGTATACATACAGTACGCGCCGCTGGCTATCAGGATCAGGTCGAGAAATAATGTCATATCATTCATCCGTGTGTTCCTCCTGTTCGTTCTGCGCGTCCTGCTTCCACTCGCGCACGCTCCGGACTGCGGTGATCACCAGCAGAGCCGCGCCGATGATGGAAAACGCGATCGCTCCGCACAGCGCGATGATACGGTCACTGGACCAGACGCCGCTGGCGGCAAGACCCGGATAATCCCGTCCCATCTTGATGGCGAGATAGATCAGATATCCGCCGCAGAGCACATACATCAGCTTCCGCCGGTTGTCAAAGTCGTTTTTTCGTTCCGGCTTCTTTTCCGCAGACTCCTGCGGCGCGTCCGGCTTTTTTTCCAGCTCGTCCATATCGCGGCCTCCCATACGATCGTATATATAATATATCATACACGATTGCGCAGAAAAAAGAAAGAGAAAAAATGGGCCTGTCGAAAAAAGCAGCGTGCGCCGCCGGCTTCCCTTGCGCACAAGGGGAGCCGATGCGGGCGCGTGCCGGGCGGCATTATTTGAGGCAGCTTCTGATGTGCTTTGCGATTTCCAGGATCTCACGCTCGGTGTTAAACGCGGAGAGGCTGAAGCGGACGGTCCCGGTTTCGAGCGTTCCTGCGGACTCGTGCGCAAGCGGCGCGCAGTGTAGGCCCGCGCGCACACAGATCCCCTCGGATGCAAGCCGCGCGGCAAGCGTCTCGCAGTCCGTCTGCGCCGCGCAGAGGCTGAGCGTCCCGCTCTGCGCCTCGCCTGTAAACAGACGAATACCCGGAATATCCTCCAACATGGATGCAAGCAGCCTTCTAAGGCGGATTTCGTGCGCAAGCAGGCGCTGCGGGGTCTGCTGCCGCACAAAGCGCAGCCCGGCGGCAAGGCCGCAGATGCCGCAGACGTTCTGCGTCCCGGCCTCCGCGTGATCCGGCAGCTCCGGCGGCATATCCGGCAGGCGCGAGGCGCTGCCGCTGCCGCCCTCCAGAAGCGTATCCGGCATACGGGCGCACAGGAGCAGCCCCGTGCCCTGCGGGCCGTAGAGCGCTTTATGGCCCGGCATACCGATAAAATCCGCGCCCAGCTCCGCAAGGCGCACGGGCAGCAGCCCCGCCGACTGCGACGCGTCGAGCACGAACGGAACGCCGCGCGCACGGCACAGGGCCGCAATTTCTTCGACAGGCAGGATATACCCGAACACGTTGGACACGTGCGTGCAGATCACGGCGCTTGTGCCCGGCGTGATGGCGCGGTCGAACGCGGAAATCGTATCCGCCGGGTCAAACAGCCGCCGTCCGGCGACGATGATCTCTGCGCCAAGATGGTGCAGCGGCCGCAGGACCGCGTTATGCTCAAAACCGGAAATAACCGCACGTCCGCCAGGCTTTACGAGCGTTTTGATCGCCAGATTCAGCGCATGGGTCGCATTCATGGTGAATACGACCTGCTCCGGCTGCGCGTCAAACAGCGCCCCTGCCAGACAGCGGCAGTCATAGACCGCGTCGGCTGCGCGCATGGCGCTCTGCACCGCAAGGGCAACAGCGTGCGGCTTCTGGAGCGTGGTGGCTCCGGCGTCCAGGTAGATCATAGCTGCGCCTTCTCCAGAAAGCCGTTCGGATGGACGCGGTAAGCGCCGGAAACGGGGCTGCTCCATGCGCGCAGGAGCTGTGCGGCGTGCACGCCGTCGGCCCCCTCCACATAAACGCCCCACGTGCAGCCGAGGCTCGACACCTCCTGCGGCGCACGGCGCAGCTGCGTCCAAAGCCCCGCCTCATAGAGGATCCGCCTGCCGGACTGCGCCGCTGTCTGGCTGCGGAACGTAAAGAGATAGGAAAACATGATACTCTCCTCCCGCTCTATCGTATGCGCAGGCCGCGGGATCCGCCACGGTTCGGCAGAATAATATTTATTCAGAAAAGATTCATAAATATTCTTGACATTTCTTTATCACGCTGTATAATGAAACCCGTTATGAGAGAGGCTGCGGCTGACAGGAGTAGGGCGCGTATCCGGCGGGAACCGGGCGTCTGAAAGGGGAAGCCGCCGAAGAGCCGCCGCCGTTCCCGCAGCGCCGGTATCTGGGACGCAGGGAGAAGATCCTGCGGACTGTCACGGGGTTTGCCCCGTGGAGAGCTGTCATGCGCGAACACGAGATTTGATGTGCGTCATGATGGAAGATCATGACGCATTTTTATTTAGGAGTGAGATCCATGAAACCCAAAGCATCCAGATCCAAAACGATCCTGACCAAGCTCGTCGCAGTCGTCATTCTGGCGCTGCTCGTCGTCGCGGCGGTCAAGTGCGCAAACGGCGCATCGCTTGCAAACACGGCCTGGTCGCTGCTGCCGCCGGTCATCGCGATCGTGTTGGCACTTATCACAAAGGAAGCCTACAGCGCGCTGTTCATCGGCGTTCTGGTCGGCAGCCTGTTCACCTGCGGCTTTGCGCCCGTCGCGACGCTCGACACCATCCTGAATGACGGTCTGATCGCCGCGATCTCCGCCAACGCGGGCATTTTCCTGTTCCTCGTGCTGCTGGGCATTATTGTCGCGCTGGTCAACGCGGCGGGCGGCTCGGCTGCCTTTGGCCGCTGGGCCGAGACGCACATCAAGACGCACGCAGGCGCGCAGCTGGCGACGTTCGTGCTCGGCATTCTGATTTTCATCGACGATTACTTTAACTGCCTGACCGTCGGTTCCGTCATGCGCCCGGTCACGGACAGCCACAAAATTTCCCGTCCCAAGCTGGCGTATCTGATCGACGCCACGGCGGCTCCCGTGTGCATGATCGCGCCGATCTCGTCCTGGGCGGCGGCAGTTTCCTCCACGGCCGAGGGCCTCGACACCGGCATGAGCGGCATTGAGCTGTTCGTCAAGGCCATTCCCTATAACCTCTATTCCATTCTGACCTTCGTGTTCATTCTCGCAATCATCGCCATGAAGCTCGATTACGGCCCCATGCGCAAATTTGAGGCCAAGGCCGCGAAGGGCGATCTGTCTGCGCTGGTGGAAGAAGCCGGTGAATCGGCCAACCCGAACGGGCGCGTGATCGACCTCATTCTCCCGGTGCTGGCGCTGATCGTGACCTGCACGATCGGCATGATCTATGTCGGCGGCTTCTTCGGCGCCGATATGTCCGGCGATCCGTCGTTCGCAGGCGATTTTATCGGCGCCTTCGGCAATACGAACGCCTTCGTCGGTCTGCCGTGGGGCGGTATCATCGCGCTGGTGCTGACGGTCATTTATCTCGTCGCGCGGAAGGTTCTGACCTTCAAGGAGGCCATGGCCTGCGTGCCCAAGGGCTTTATTGCCATGGTCCCGCCGATCATCATCCTGACGCTGGCCGTCTCGCTGAAGGCCATGATCAACGCCCTTGGCGCGGATGTATATGTCTACGATCTGATGTACGCCGCTTCTGCGTGGCTGTACAGTATGCTGCCCGCCGTCATTTTCGTCGTGGCCTGCATTCTGGCCTTTGCCTCCGGCACGAGCTGGGGCACGTTCGGCATTCTGATCCCGATCGTTACCGCCGTCTTCCCTGCTGACAGCAAGCTGCTCATCATCGGCATCTCCGCCTGCTGCGCGGGCGCCGTGTGCGGCGACCACTGCTCCCCCATCTCCGACACGACCATCATGGCCTCCGCCGGTGCGCAGTGTGAGCATCTTGACCATGTTTCCACGCAGCTCCCCTATGCGGTCACTGTCGCGATCGTCAGCTTTATCGGCTTCATCGTCGCAGGCTTCGTGCAGAATGTGTACATCACCTGGCTGGTCAGCGCAGCGCTGCTGCTCGGCGTGCTGCTGTTCCTGCGCGCAAGAGAAAGAAAACAGGCAGAATAACGAACGCTTCCAACTCCCCCTCCGCACTTCACTGCGGAGGGGGAGTTTTCACGCATTTGATTTTACATTCCACGCAAAAATTTGACCAAAGTTTTACCGAACCGTGCTTTCGAATTTTAGACAGCGGCGATATCCTTATGACCGTAGACGAGATGTCAAACAAATCAAAAAGGAGATCATCAAAATGAAAAAGATGAACAAAATTCTGACGACTGTACTTGTCATTGCCCTCGCCGCGCTGACGCTGGCCGGCTGCGCGAAGAAGGACGCCTCCCCTGTCACGACCGACGGCTCGACCTCGATGGAAAAGGTCATCGGCACACTCGGCGAAGCGTTCACCGAAAAGGAAGGCATTGACGTGACCTATAACCCCACCGGCTCCGGCTCCGGCATTCAGGCTGTTTCCGAAGGCCGCTGCGACATTGGCCTGTCCAGCCGTGCACTGAAGGACGATGAGAAGGCAACGCTGACCGAAACGACCGTCGCGCTCGACGGCATCGCCATGATCGTGAACCCCGAAAACCCCGTTTCCGACCTGACGGTCGAGCAGATCGCCGATATCTACACCGGCAAGATCACCAACTGGTCCGAAGTCGGCGGCAATGACGCAGCTATCGTTCTCATCGGTCGTGAAGCCGGTTCCGGCACACGCGACGGCTTTGAATCCATCACGGGCAGCAAGGATGCCTGCCAGTACCGTCAGGAGCTGACCTCCACCGGCGACGTCATCACCACCGTCTCCCAGAACCCGGACGCCATCGGCTATGCTTCCCTTGCAGCGCTGAAGGACAACGTCAAGGCTTTGACCGTCGGCGGCGTGGCCCCCACGGAGGATACCGTCAAGGACGGCAGCTATGTCATCCAGCGACCGTTCGTTCTCGTGACCAAGACCGGCGCGAAGCTCTCCGAGAACGCACAGAAGTTCTTCGACTTCGCCCTGAGCGCGGAAGCCGCCCAGTACATTACCTCCGCCGGTGCTGTCCCGGTGAACGGCTGATATGAAAAAGAAACAGACAATGGAAGACGTCGTACACGGCGTCTTCCTCCTGTTAGGATTGGTCACGGTCGGCTGCGTGCTGCTCATTACCGTGTACCTGATCCTGTCCGGCCTGCCGGCCATCACAAAAATCGGCCTTGGAAACTTCCTGTTCGGCACGGAATGGGCCTCGACGGCCTCCGATCCGAAATACGGCATTCTCCCCTTTATTCTCACCAGCGTTTATGGCACCTGCGGTGCAATTCTGCTCGGCGTGCCGGTCGGGTTCCTGACGGCGGTGTTCCTGTCAAAAATGGCCCCGAAGAAGCTCCGCTCCGTCATGGAATCGGCGGTCAGTTTGCTTGCCGGTATCCCGTCGGTTGTCTATGGTCTGGTCGGTATGCTGGTGCTCGTTCCCGGCATCCGGAAGCTGTTCCACGTGCCGGACGGCGCAAGCCTGCTTGCCGCGATGGTCGTGCTGGCAATTATGATCCTGCCGTCCATTATTAAGGTTTCCGTCAACGCGCTCGACGCGGTTCCGAAGGAGTATGAGGACGCGTCGCTGGCGCTCGGCGCAACGCCGGTTGAAACCTGGTTCCGCGTATCGGCTCCGGCGGCCAGAAGCGGCATTGCCGCTGCCGTCGTGCTGGGCGTAGGCCGCGCCATCGGCGAGGCCATGGCCGTCATGATGGTGTCGGGCAACGCGCCGAATATGCCGTCGCTGTTTGAAAGCGTGCGCTTTCTGACCACGGCGGTCGCAAGCGAAATGTCCTATGCGTCCGGCCTGCAGCGGCAGGCGCTGTTCTCCATCGCACTGGTTCTGTACCTGTTCATCATGCTCATCAACGCGGCGCTCAACTTCTTCCTGAAGCGCAAAAAGGAGTGAAACCATGCTGACAAACAAGCTTTCCGCGGCCAGACGGGTGTATACCGCCGTCATGCGCGCGCTGCTGCTCCTCGCCGCCGTGCTGACGGCCGCGCTGGTCGTGTTCATGATCGTATATGTGCTCTATAAGGGCCTGCCGTATGTCACATGGCACCTGATCTCGACGAAGCCGAGCTATATCACCGGCGCCATCGGCATTCTGCCGGATATCTGCAACACCATGCAGATCCTGCTCGCTTCCCTGCTCATTGTCCTGCCCCTCGGCGTGGGCGCGGCGGTCTATCTGACGGAGTACGCGCAGAACAAAAAGCTCGTCGCGGCCATTGAATACGCCGCCGAGACGCTTTCCGGCATTCCGTCCATCATTTACGGTCTGGTCGGTATGCTGTTCTTCTGTGAATTTCTCGGTATGCAGACGAGCCTGCTGGCCGGTGCCCTGACGCTCGTGATCATGAACCTGCCGACCGTCCTGCGCACAACGCAGGAGAGTTTGCGGACGGTTCCGCAGAGTTACCGCGAGGGCGCGTTCGGTCTTGGCGCGGGTAAATGGCGCGTGGTGCGCACGGTCGTGCTGCCGGGCTGCATCGATGGCATTGTAACCGGCTGCATCCTCTCTGCGGGCCGTATTCTGGGTGAATCCGCCGCGCTTTTATTCACGGCTGGCTTTGCCCACACGCTGAACAAATTTGTGATTGGGCTTGCCAGCCCCGGCGCAACGCTGACGGTCGCGCTGTACGCCTACGCGAAGGAGGAGGGCGAATTTGACGTTGCCTTCGCCATCGCGGCCATTCTTATGATTTTAACGCTTCTGATTAATCTTGCCGCCGGGATCGTCGGAAAACAGATCCAGAAACGGAGCCAGCAATGAAATCTGTCAACCCCTGCGGCCTGAAGCGGGCCGCGCTGATCAACGACCTGTCTTGCTTCGGCAAGTGCTCCCTGAGCGTAGCAATGCCAATTCTGTCCAGCTACGGTGTGGAAACGGTGCCGCTGCCGACGGCGATTTTGTCAACGCACACGGGTGGCTTTACCGGCTTCGTTGTGCAGGACATGACAGAAAATATGCGGCTGTTCGCCGCGCATTGGAGAAAAATCGGCGTCAAATTTGACGCCATTATCACCGGCTACTGCTGCACAGTCGAGCAGATCAAGCTGACAGCGGAGTTCATCCGCAGCTTTTCCGATACGGACACGCTTGTGATCGTAGACCCCGTGCTGGGCGATCACGAAGCGCTCTACACCGGCTTTACCGACGCGCATGTCGATGCCATGCGCGAGTTGTGCAGTCTGGCCGATCTGATTACGCCGAATCGCACTGAGGCCGCGCTGCTGGCCGGACTGTCCTTTTCCAGTGCCGATGAAACGCTTTTATACGCGCAGCAGGTCAAGGACGCAATCATCACCAGCATCGGCTCCGGCAACCGTATCGGCTATCTGGCTCGGCTTGACGGGCGGGTCACACTCGTACAGAAGGAAGCCGTCGATATGACTGTGCATGGCGCAGGAGACGTATTTACGAGCGCGCTGAGCGGAGAACTTCTGAGCGGGCAAGCCCCGCAGACGGCGCTGCTGCGCGCAGCGGATTTCTGCGACAGCTGCATCCATGAAACGGCCAAACGGCAGCCCGGCCACTGGTACGGACTGGCCTTCGAGCCTGTATTGAAAGGAACTCGTGTATGAACGATATTATCACAGTCAAAGACTTACAGCTCTGGTACGGGCAGACGAAGGCGCTCAAGGGCGTGTCGATGAACATCCCGGAAAAGAGCATTACAGCCCTCATCGGCCCCTCCGGCTGCGGCAAATCAACGTTTCTCAAGACGCTCGACCGTATGAACGATCTGGTTCCGGGTGTACGCATTGAGGGTGAGGTCAAATATAACGGGCAGGATATCTTCGCGCCGTCCGTGGACATAAATGAGCTGCGGCGCGAGATCGGCATGGTCTTTCAGAAGCCGAATCCCTTTCCCATGAGCATCTACGACAACATTGCCTACGGCCCCCGGACGCACGGCGTGCGCAAAAAGGATGAGCTGGACGAGATCGTCGAGCAGTCGCTGCGCGGCGCGGCGATCTGGGACGAGGTCAAGGACCGGCTGAAAAAGAGCGCGCTGGGCCTTTCCGGCGGACAGCAGCAGCGGCTTTGCATCGCGCGGGCGCTGGCCGTGCAGCCGCAGGTTCTGCTGATGGACGAGCCGACGAGTGCGCTCGACCCCATCTCGACCTCCAAGATCGAGGAGCTTGCCACGAATCTGAAGGAGCAGTACACCATCATCATCGTTACGCACAATATGCAGCAGGCGCTGCGCATTTCGGACAAAACAGCATTTTTCCTGCTGGGCGAACTCATCGAATACGATGATACCCAGAAGCTGTTCTATCAGCCGAAGGAGAAGCGCACCGAGGATTACATCACCGGGAGGTTCGGATAATGAGAAGCAAATTTGACCAGCAGCTTGCCCTGCTGAATGAAGAGCTGACGCAGATGGGCGAAACGTGCGCGAAAGCCATCGGTCTTGCCGCGCAGGCGCTCGAAAATCAGGACGCGGCGACCGCCGCACCGGTCGCGGAGCTGGAGGAGCAGACAAACGAGCAGGAACGGAGCATCGAAGCGCTGTGTCTGAAGCTGCTTTTGCAGCAGCAGCCGGTCGCACGCGACCTGCGGCAGATTTCGGCAGCACTCAAAATGATCACGGATATGGAGCGCATCGGCGATCAGGCGGCGGATATTGCCGAGATCATCCCGTTTTTCCTCAGCCACAACACGTTTGACTGCACGCTCGTCTGCCGCATGGCGCAGCAGGCCAGCTCCATGGTCACGCAGAGCGTGGACGCGTTCGTCCGCCGCGATGTGGATCTGGCCCGCTCGATTGCAAAGCAGGATGATCTGGTCGATGAGGATTTTTCCAACGTCAAGCAGGCACTGATATCCGCGATTGCCCGCGAACCCGGTCAGGGCGAGGTCGCGCTGGATCTGCTGATGATCGCAAAGTATTTCGAGCGCATCGGCGACCACGCGGTCAACCTGTCCGAATGGGTCGAATTCTCCGTCACCGGCGTGCACAAGCACGACGGCGTGGAATACGAATGATCCCCTCTCTCAAAAAGCCGCAGGCCCCCTTTCCGGGCTTGCGGCTTTTTGCTGCGTGTATTATAATCAATACAGAAAAAGGAGGACTGCCTATGGAATATTCGCTCATCCGGCTCACGAACAGGCCAGAATTGAAAGCGCAGGCCGCCGCATGGTTTCACGCAAAATGGGGCGTGCCGGAGCAGGCATATCTGGACAGCATGGATGATGCGCTGCGCAGGGCAGCCCCTGTCCCGCAGTGGTATCTGGCGATGGAGGGGCCGCGCATCATCGGCGGCATGGGCGTGATCGAGAACGATTTTCATGACCGTAAGGACCTGACGCCGAATGTCTGCGCCGTCTATACCGAATCGGACTTCCGTTGCCGCGGCATCGCGGGCGCGCTTCTGCGGTTCGTCTGCCGGGATATGCACGAAAAAGGCATCGACACGCTCTATCTGCTGACCGATCACACCGGCTTCTACGAGCGCTGCGGCTGGGAATTCTTCTGCATGGCCCAGGGCGACGGAGAAGAATCTTTATCTCGGATGTATGTGCATCGGTATCATAATGAATAATCGAAAAACGCTGCGTTTGCCCGCATTTGACTATGCCGCACCCGGCACTTATTTCATCACGCTCTGTACTTATCAGCGCCATCAGACTTTATGCAGAATTGGTAGGGGCGGGGCTCTGCTCCGCCCATTTGGGCGTATCTGCAAAGCACAAATTCAGGAATTTGAGCATCGCTTCAATATTCAGGTTGATAAGTATGTAATCATGCCAAATCATCTGCATATGCTTCTTTCTCTGGCTGATACAAATCCATACTGCCCAAGGGCGGAGCAAAGCCCCGCCCCTACCACGATTTCCGAAATAATTTGTGCGTTCAAGTCCATTAGTGCAAAACAAATCAACGCAATTGAGAATACCCCGGGACGGAAGCGCTGGCAGCGGTCATTTTATGATCACGTTGTCCGAACCGAAAAAGAGTATTTGCAGATATGGACTTACATTGACAACAACCCATTAAAATGGGAATTAGATCGTTTCTACGAAAGTGAATGAGGCCGCTTATGAAAAAAGTCAGAATCACGGTCATGAAGATGGGGTGTTATCCCGATCTGATGGCGGAATATGAGAACCCGATGGAGCATCCTTGCGATATGGTGCTCGGGCAGGTGTTTGTGGCGGACGGGTGGAACCGGCCGGAGGGGCTTTGTCTGAGCGCGTGGGAGAGTATGTCGCCGTTTGTGTTGGCGCTGGCCAGCGGCGGGGAGAATCTCTATGCCGGGTGGATGAAAAATCCGCGCTCGGCCATGATCTCCTGCAACGACGGCTTCCGGCCCGTGAGCTTTCTGTTGGAGGCAATAGACGCTTGACACGTTTACTATACTGAAAGCAGAATATGAAACAGGAGGTTTTTCTCATGGGTAAAACACTTGTCGCTTATTTTTCGGCGTCCGGCGTAACGAAAAAGCTGGCGCAGACGCTGGCGGATGCCATCGGGGCCGATCTGTTTGCAATCGAACCGAAGGTTCCCTACACGCGTGCCGATCTCAACTGGATGGACAAGCAGTCCCGCAGCACCATTGAGATGCAGAACCCCGCGTCCCGTCCTGAAATCGCAGGCACCTGCGCGAACATCGCGGACTACGACACCGTTTTTGTCGGCTTCCCCATCTGGTGGTATGTTGCGCCGACCATCGTTAACACGTTTCTGGAAAGCTGCGATCTGACGGGCAAGACTGTCGTTCCGTTTGCCACCTCCGGCGGCAGCGGCATGGGCGGCACAAACAAGGCGCTCGCACCGAGCTGCACGGGCGCACGTCTGCTCGAAGGCAAGGTCTTCCGAAGCAGCACGAACGCTGATACCCTGCGCGAGTGGGTCAAGACGCTGAAATAAGACGCATATATAAAACCAGCCCCCGCTGCGGCGGAGGCTGGTTTTGCGTATGCTGCAATTTCTCTGGTTTGGTTGTAGGGGCCGATGCCCACATCGGCCCATTAGGAAGTTGCAAATTCGCTGCAGATTTCCGTAAAAACGGTGCGATCTGCTGGGCCGATGTGGGCATCGGCCCCTACATGGGCAGTACGTTTTTGTATCGTTTCATAAAAAATAGGCTTCTGGATTATCAGGTGTTGCGGAAGCGTGCCAAGAAATCCTTTGTCTGCTGGTGCTGCGGGTCGCCAAAGATCGCTTCGGGGGAACCCTGTTCCAGGATCACACCCTCGTGCATGAACACGACGCGCTCGCTCACATCGCGGGCGAAGGCCATCTCATGCGTCACGACGAGCATGGTCATGCCCTCGTGCGCAAGGTCCTGCATGACGGAGAGCACCTCGCCGACCATTTCTGGGTCAAGGGCGCTTGTCGGCTCGTCGAATAGGAGCACCTCGGGGTCCATCGCAAGTGCACGTGCAATGGCGACACGCTGCTTCTGGCCGCCGGAGAGCTGACGCGGCTTGGCGTTGACGTAGGGCGCCATGCCGACCTTTTCGAGATACCGCATGGCCTGCTGCTCCGCCTCGGCCTTACTGCGGCCAAGCACCTTCATCTGGCCGACCATGCAGTTTTTCAGAACCGTCATATTATTGAACAGATTAAATGACTGGAACACCATGCCGACGTGGGAGCGGTATTTTGCGGCGTTGACGCTTTTGCCGGTGACATTTTCGCCGTGGTAGAGAATGTCGCCGCTCGTTGGCGTTTCGAGCAGATTCACGCAGCGCAGCAGCGTCGATTTGCCGGAGCCGGACGCGCCGATGATGGAGATCACGTCGCCTTTTTTGACATCAAAGTCGATATCGCGCAGGACTTCGTGCGTGCCAAAGGACTTGCTCAGGTGCCGGATCTCAAGAATATTGTCTGCCATATCAGCGATCCCCCCTGCTGCGTCCGAATTTAAGTTCCTGCTCCGTGCGCTCGCGGAACTCCTTGCTCTGCTCGTCATAGTTGCTGCCGCGCTTCGGGTGCGAATACGTGCCTGCGGTCATGGTGAGCGGATCCTCCTGCACAAGCTCATAACTGTCGGAGCCGTCCATCAGCTTTTCGACCAAGCGCAGAATGCCGGAGGCGATCAGCGTCATAGCCAGATACCCCGCCATTTCAATGACGGCGGACGGGAAATATTTATTGTTGATGCCGACGATATAGCGGTGCGAGGCGAAGAACTCCGTAAAGCCGATGATGAACATGACGGAGGTATCCTTCACGTTGATGATATAGTTGTTGCCGATCTGGGGCAGGATATTGCGGATGGCCTGCGGCAAAATGACGCTCGTCATGGTCTGGAAGTGCGTCATACCGATGGCCTTCGCGCCCTCGGTCTGGCCGGGGTCGATGGAGATAATGCCGCCGCGGACGGACTCGGCCATGTACGCGCCGGTATTGATCGAAACGATCAGGATGGACGCGGCCCAGATGTTATCGAAGCGCAGGGCATTGTCCGTGAAATACGGCAGGGCGTAGAAAATGAACACGGCCTGCAGCATCATCGGCGTGCCGCGGAAAACCTCGACGTAGATGCGGATGATGACGCGGAGGATTTTCAGAAGGATACGCTTGGGCAGCGGATCGTTTTTGGCGCACGGGATGGTATTGAGAATGCCGCAGAGCAGGCCGATGATACAGCCGATCGCGGTCGCGGCCAGCGCAAGGCCGAGCGTGTTGAGCATACCGTTCAGGTACATCATGCGGTACTTTTCCCACAGAATCCCGATGTCCTGCATGAGCTTGGCGAGCTTATCCACGGGGTAGTCTCCTTTCACTTTTGATTTGCCCGCGCCGGAGGCGCGGGCAAACAGTTAAACCTCCGGCTGGATGCGGATGGCTTCGTCCATGAGCTGGTTGAAGTCGTCCTCCGTCATGGTGGACAGAACGCTGTCGAAGGCGTCCTTCAGAACCGTGTTGCCCTTGCGGACGGAGATGCCGATGTTGACGTTTTCAGCGCGCTCAGCCTCGGAGGCAAACTGGAAATCGCCGGGCGTGCCGGAGAAGTTCAGAATGACGAGGTTATCGTCCTGCGCGGCAGCGCCTATGGCGGTGGGCATATCGGTGCAGATGAAGTCGACCGCGCCGGTCTGCAGCTGCATGATCATGGCCGGAGCCGTCTCAGCGGGAGCCAGAAGCTCGGCGTTTTCGATCTGCGGCAGGCAGGAATCGTACCAGATCGTGCCGGACTGCGCGGTGCACTTGCCGCCCGCGAGGTCGGCAATGGAGGTCGCACTGGCATAGGGGCTGTCCTTCGTGGTGACGCAGACGATGGTGGCGTAGTAGTACGGGCCTGCCATGTCGACCTCCTGCATACGGTCGGCGGTCATGGACTGACCGGCAATGTTCGCGTCCATCGTGCCGGACTGCACAGCCGGGCAGAGGGAATCCCATGCGGAGGAGACGATCTCAAGCTGCCAGCCGTTGGCCTCGCAGATTTTCTGGGCGATCATAACGTCATAGCCGTTGGCGTAAGCGCCGGGAACGTTGGAAATGGGGACAGCGCCGTTGGAATCGTCCATCTGCGTCCAGTTATAGGGCGCGTAGGCGCATTCCATGCCGACGGTGAGAACGCCGTCTTCCACGCCGGTTACGGCTTCGGTATTCGTGTCTGCGGCGGCTTCAGCCGCTGCGGGGGTGGAGGCGGCGCAGGCCGCCATGCTCAGCAGCATCATGGCTGCCAGGACGAGGGCAAGGATTCTCTTCATTGTTTTCATTCACCTTTCGTTTTATTTTCCCAGACAGGCCCTACAGAAGCAGCAAAAAAGTGGGTCGCTTCTGTAAAGCGATCCACGGAATGAACAGAAAACGGTATCCCGCCCCTGCCGTATCCATCGATAGCGCTTCACAAAGCTTTTCTTTGTGACAGTCCGGCAGATCTTATCTGCCGAGCCAACACCGCATTTGCAGGCAGCGCCTGCGGCATTTCGGCGGTCTCCCCTTTTCCGAACGGCCACTGCCTGTGCTTGCCGCCCGGTACTCTTGAAGCCCGCGCCTCTATCTGGAATGATTGTCTGGATTATAGCGTATCCGCACGCATTTGTAAAGCTGATTTTTCGTTAGAAAGCAAAAAATATTTTCTTATTTTTTGTATATTCTGCACGATACGACGCGCTGGCCGGTGAAAAATCAAATTTATGAAATTGATTTGCTTTTACAGGGATTCTTTGCTATACTATAGAAAACACATCATCAGGAGGTTCGAAGATCATTATGGCTGACGAAAAAACGATCCTGACCTATAAGGGGCGCCCCCTTATGCGCAAGGACAATCTTGTCTACTACGGCTCGATGGCCGATTCTCACATTGTCATGCTCCAGATCCTTGAGACGAAAAAGGTCGGCGAGGCCGACGTGGCCAGCAAGGTCTCCGTCGAGCTTCAGCTGACCGACCCGAATGTCCGCGCCCGCGACCGCATCGTCAAGAAAAGCGAGAAGGACGGGTTCTTTACCGCGCTCGACCTCGGCTCCGTGTGGCTGGCCCGCGCGCTGAAGGACGCAAAAAAATAATTATTGATCCGTGTTTAAACGAAAGGAAGCCGTGCATACTATCTGTGCGACTTCTTTTTCATTTTTCCATTCCTCATTGGCTCGTTTTCATGCGGGCCGGCCGTCGAAGCTTTGCTTCGGCGGTTATTTTTTACGCTTTGCGCACATACTACCGGAAAAAGCGGAAGGGAGCTGATCGCGATGCGCAAGGGCGCGCAGACGCTTGTGTTTGGATCGAAGCCGGTCATTTTGTCCCGCGCGGCCATCGGCGGCAAAAAAGAAGGCGAGGGGCCGCTGGCGGCATATTTTGATTTTCTCGGGAAGGACGCGAAGCTGGGGCAGAAAACGTTTGAAAAGGCCGAGAGTAAATTACAGGAGCTGGCGCTGGACACGGCGAAGCGGAAGCTTGGCATCAGCTACGAGGACATTGACGTGCTGTTCGCGGGAGATCTGCTGAACCAGTGCATTTCCTCGTCGTTTGCGGCGCGCGGCACGTCGATCCCGTTTCTGGGGCTCTACGGCGCGTGTTCGACCATGGCCGAATCGCTGCTTCTGGCGGCGGCGTTCGTCGATGCGGGCTTTGCGGACACGGCGGCAGCGCTTACCTCGTCGCATTTTGCCTCGGCGGAGCGGCAGTACCGCTTCCCCCTCGGCTACGGCGGCCAGCGCACGCCGACGGCCCAATGGACCGTGACTGGCTCCGGCTGCTGCATCGTGGGAAAAAGCGGCCACGGGCCGCGCATTGAGGCCGCAACCATCGGAAAAATTCAGGATTACGGCATCAAGGACGCCAACAATATGGGCGCTGCCATGGCACCTGCCGCCATCGATACGCTGCAGGCGCATTTCCGCGATCTGCGGCGGGTACCGTCGGACTATGACCTGATCGTGACGGGCGATCTCGGTATGCTCGGCAGGACAATTGTGCTCGACCAGTTCCGGCGCATCGGCGTGGATCTCTCCCCGGTCTACAACGACTGCGGACTTCTCATTTTTGACACGAAATCGCAGGATGTGCACGCGGGCGGCTCCGGCTGCGGGTGCGGAGCGAGCGTTTTGTGCGGATATCTGCTGGACAGGCTCGAAAAACGGGAGCTGCGGCGGCTTCTGTTCTGCGCGACGGGCGCGCTGCTCTCCCCCACGTCCAGCTGGCAGGGCGAATCGATCCCCGGCGTGTGCCATGCGGTCGCCATCACGGCGGAAGGAGTATAGCGTATGGACTATCTGAAGGCATTTCTGGTCGGAGGCGCGATCTGCATGCTCGGCCAGCTTCTGATCGACAAAACGAGGCTCACGCCCGCACGGATCCTGGTGTGCTATGTGGTGCTGGGCGTGATTCTGGGCGGTGCGGGCGTCTATGACAAGCTCGTGGACTTTGCGGGCGCGGGCGCGACCGTCCCGCTGACGGGCTTCGGCAATACGCTTGCAAAGGGTGTGCGCGAGGCCGTGAAGGAGCAGGGCATCCTCGGCGCGCTGACAGGCGGGCTCAAGGCTTCGGCGGCAGGCATTGCGGCGGCGGTATTTTTCGGCTTTCTCGCCGCGCTGCTCTGCAATCCGAAGGATAAATCCTGAAAAAGCGGACAAGCTATCCCTGCGGCTGCGCCGCAATTCATACTTTCAGGAGGCTCATCATGAGCAAGCAGAACAAAACGAACAAGACCGAATCGCAGAACACCTCGAACCAGACGCAGAATCAGGACTCGAAGAACTGCAAGTAACCAGAACGGGAGAACGCCGGTGCATGGCGTTCTCCCGTTTTTTATGTCCGTGCGTCCACAGGGATGTACGGCTCTTTGATGAGCATGGCGCGGTAGGCCGGGCGCATGATGCGGTTGCCGGTGGCAAGCTCTTCAAGGCGGTGCGCGCACCAGCCCGCGATGCGGGCCGTGGCGAACAGCGGCGTGTACAGATCCTCCGGGATATCCAGCATACTGTAGATCAGGCCGGAATAGAGGTCAACGTTTGCGCACATGGGGATCGACTGGTGCTTGCGCGCCATGATCTTCTCGATGCCGCGCGCTTCCACGCGCTCCATCAGCTCCAGATCACGGAGCCGACCCTTGGCTCCGGCCAGCGACGCGGCGTATTTTTTGATGACGACGGCACGCGGGTCTGACATGGTATAGACCGCGTGGCCCAGACCGTAGATCTTGCCGGAGCGGTCGCCCGCCTCGCCGTCGAGAATGCGATCCAGATACGCGTCCAGCGACGCGTCGTCCGGAGCTTCGCCGACGTGTTCGCGGATATCGCGGAACATCTGCATGACCTTGGCGTTCGCACCGCCGTGCAGCGGGCCCTTCAGCGAGCCGACTGCGCCCGCAATGGCGCTGTAGGTGTCGGTACCGGACGAAGTCATGGCGCGGCAGACGAAGGTGGAGTTGTTGCTGGAATGCTCGGCATGGAGAATGAGCATGAGGTCGAGCAGATGCGCCTCCTCCGGCGTGTAGGCCGCATCGGGGCGGATCATGCGCAGGATGTTCTCAGCGACGGACAGCTCCGGCTCCGGATTGTGCAGGATGAGGGAGTCTCCGTCAAAATAATGCCGCTTGGCGGCAAAGGCGTTCGCCGCGATGAGCGGGAAGCGCGCGATGAGGCCGATGGACTGCCGCAGAACGTTGTCCAGCGCGGTATCGTCCGCGCGGTCGTCATAGGAATAGAGGGCGAGGACGCTGCGGGCCAGCTGGTTCATGATGTTGCGGCTGGGGGCCTTGAGGATCATGTCCTCGGTGAACCCGGATGGCATGGTGCGTGCGCGGGCCATGACGTCGTTGAAGCGCTGCTGCTGCGCCTGCGTGGGCAAAGAGCCGAGCAGCAGCAGATACGCGACCTCCTCATAGCCGAACGTGCCGCTTTTCCGATGGGCCTCGACAATATCCTCGACGCTGATGCCGCGGTAATAGAGCTTGCCGGGCATGGGAACGCGTTCGCCGTCCATCATATAATAGCCCTGCACGCTGCCGACCTTGCTGACGCCGATGAGCACGCCCGTGCCGTCCGCGTTGCGCAGGCCGCGCTTGATGCTCTGGTCTTCAAAATACTGCGCGGGGATGGCATACTGCTGCGCAATGTTTTCACTCAGATGGGCGATGTCGGTTTCAAGAAGCGTTGCCATGGTTCGGGACCTCCTGCGGATTTGTTGCCCATATTATATCGAAGCGGCAGCAAAAATGCAAGAGTGCGTTTTCGATTATGCAGAATATTTTTTGAATTTCTTAGAATTCGTAAGCAATGCGATGAGCTGTGCAATATGAATTTCTAAATCATGCATTCTTCACGCCTGCTTGATCTCCGGCATCCAGCGGAAGCACTTGTAATAGATTACGAACAGCACGGACGTGGTCAGCCACGTCGCGGGATAGCACAGCGCAATGGTCCAGTTATTCAAATGCGGGAACGTTACGAAAAACAGCAGCGCCAGCCGCAGCAGACACGTGCCGAACAGCGTCAGGACCGTCGGCATGACACTCCGCCCGCAGCCGCGCATCGCGGAGGAAAGCACCTCCACACAGCAGAACGTCGGATAGAAAAAGGCCAGCATGGTGATAATCCGGCTGCCCTCGGCCATGACGTTCGTATCGTCGGTAAAGAACCGCACGGTCAGCCCCCGCGTCAGGAACAGCAGAGCGCTGAACAGCGCGGAAAAGCCGACATGCATCCACATGCCGGTACGGATGACGGAGGTAATGCGGTCAAGCTGCCGCGCACCGTAATTCTGTCCGGCGAAGGTCATGACGGTGATGCCGATGGCGTTGGACACGGGCCAATAAAACCCGTCGAGCTTCCAGTAGATCGACCAGGCCGCCGCCGTGTCTGTGCCGAGCAGATTGATGGCCTTCTGGATGATAACATTCGCGACGCTGTACATGATGGTAGCCAGTCCCGCGGGCAAGCCAATAGCCGTCATGCGGCGCAGAAGCACGCTGTCAAAGCGCAGCTCCGACACATGCAGGCGGCAGTCGCCCGGAATACGCAGCAGCACCCAAATCACGAGCCCCGCGCAGATCAGCTGCGACAGGCTGGTCGCCATGGCCGCGCCCGCCGTTCCAAGTCCGAAAACAGCGACGAACAGCAGATCCAGCCCCGTGTTGGCCAGCGCGCAGACGATGAGGAAGTAAAGGGGCCGTTTGGAATCGCCCACCGCGCGCAGGATGCCCGCCCCCATGTTATAGACCATGGAGGGGATCATACCGGCAAAATACCATTGCAGATAGACAATGGAATCGGCCAGCGTATCGGCGGGCGGGTCGAGCAGGACGAGCACGGGCCGGGCCATGAGAATGCCCAGCGCCGTCATGACCGCGCCGATCACAACGGAGAATAAAATTGCCGTGTGGACGGACTTCCGGACCATATCGCCCTCCCCCGCGCCGTAATGCTGCGAGACGACGACGCAGGCGCCGGAAGACAGGCCGACGAAAAAGCCCACGACCAGATTGATGATGACCAGATCCGAGCCGCCAACGGCGGCCAGCGCCGTCTTGCCGACCAGCCGCCCGAGGACGACCGCGTCGACCATGGAATACAGCTGCTGGAGCAGCGACCCCAGCATGATCGGCAGGAAAAAGCGGGTCATATTTGAAAAAACAGGGCCATGAAGCAGATCAGGGCCCCGGGAAACGGACTTTGTCATGCGGACAAACCTCCCGAAAAAGAATCCAGCCATACTATACTATAGTAACGGTTTCCCGGAAAAAAGCAAGAGGCCGCAGTTCTTAAATTTTTCTTGACGGCTCCGCATCTGGACGCTATAATACCCACAGGCCACAGACAATCGAACACAGGGGCGCTGGGCGACCGGCTGAGATTGCGTTTTCGCATGTCCCTTAAACCTGATCCGGGTAATGCCGGCGTAGGAAGCTGCTTCGTATATGAGAGTTCTATCGATATGCTGCGTACTGCACGACACCAAAATCCGGTTGTGTGCGGTACTTTTTTATTTTTGGAGGGATTTTTATGAAAAAATCCAAGGTGTACGCGCTCTGCGAGGGCGCGATCATGGTCGCACTGGCGACGGCGCTGAGCTATGTCAAGCTGATGGAACTGCCGCAGGGCGGAAGCGTCTGCATCGGTATGCTGCCGTTGTTCATCTATTTCTATCGCTGGGACTGGAAGCACAGCTTCCTCGCCGCGTTTGCCTACGGTCTGCTCCAGCTGATCTTTGACGGCGCTTATGCGTGGGGCCCGACGTCGATGCTGCTCGACTATGTGCTGGCGTTCACGGTGCTTGGCGTTGCAACGTTCTTCCGGAAGATGAAGGGCGGCCTGTATCTCGGCGCAACGGTCGCGTGCGTCTGCCGCTTCCTTGTCCATTTCATCAGCGGCGTCACGATCTACCGCATCAATGAGCCGACCGAGCTGTTCAACTCCATCTACACGAACCCGTGGCTCTATTCCGCTGTTTATAACGGCAGCTATGTGCTCATCGACCTGGTTCTCTGCCTCGTGATCCTTGCAGTCCTGTCCACGCCCATGCGCAAATACCTGCGCGGTGACGATCTCAAGGCCATGCGCGGCGAATAAGCCGTTTTTTCGCAAAGCCCCGGCCAAAAAGGCCGGGGCTTTCAGTCTGTCAAAAACTGTTGTTTTCCTATTTTGCACAGGATTTCCAAGACAGTCGTAGGGGCGGACGCCTCTGTCCGCCCGATGAGCAGCCGCGAATTCTCGCAGCACTCTGTAGGGGCCGATGCCTACATCGGCCCGCCTGGAAGTTGCGAATTCGCCGCAGATTACCGTAAAAACGGTGCAATCTGCCGGGTCGATGCGACGCCCGCAGGCTAGTTTCGAGGCGCAACCGCGCATCGCGCGGCTCTTAGCGCCGAAGATGGGCATCGACCCCTACACCGAAACGGGCAGTGCATGCGTATGTGCCGCAGCTTTTCGCAAAATCAGCTGCACTCTGCCGGGCGGACAGAGTCGTCCACCCCTACGAAGCAGAACGATATCGATCGTGATCGGACTTTTTTGACGCGCTGTGGCGCCCGGCACTGGAAAAGAGCCGGGCGCTGATGTTTTATAACGCAGAATACAGCGGCTTTTATCTCTGCACGCGTCCCGTACCGTCGCCGCCCATGAGTTTTTCCACGTCGGAGACGGACACGCGGTTGAAATCGCCGATGACGCTGTGCTTCAGGCAGCTTGCCGCAACCGCGAATTCCAGTGCGGACTGCTTGTCCTCGTAATGATTCAGGCCATAGATCAGACCGCCGGTGAAGCTGTCGCCGCCGCCCACGCGGTCTATGATATCGTGGATCTCGTATTTCTTCGAGACGTAAAAGTCCTTGCCGTCGTTCAGGCACGCCGCCCAGCCATTCCAGTCGGCGCTGTGGCTCTCGCGGAGTGTGATGGCGATGCACTTCATGTTTGGATAGGCTTCCAAAACCTTATTGCCAAGCGCACGGTACTTCTCGCGGTCGAGCTCACCGGATTCGACGTTCACATCGGCTGTGATTTCAAGCGATTTCTGCACGTCTTCCTCGTTGGCAATCGCAACATCGACGTACTTTGCAAGTTCGCGCATGACCTCGCTGGCTTTTTTGCCGTATTTCCAGAGGTTTTTGCGGTAATTCAAGTCGCAGGAGATGGTGATGTTCCGTTTCTTTGCCTCTTTTACGGATTCTAAGCTCAGTTCCATCGCAGATTCAGAAATCGCAGGCGTAATGCCCGTGATGTGGAACCATCCTACGCCGTCAAATGCCTTGTTCCAGTCGATATTGCCGGGCTTTGCAAGCGCAATCGACGAATACGCCCGGTCGTAAACGACCTCGCTGGGAAGCTGGTTCGCACCGGCTTCGAGATAATAAATCCCCATTCGTCCGTTGCCGCGGACAATTTTTTTCGTGTCTACGCCGAAATAGCGCAGTTCCCGGATGCAGGCGTCGGCAATGTCGTTCTGCGGCAGGACAGTCAGGAATTCTGCTTCCATGCCGTAGTTTGCGAGACTGACGGCTACGTTTGCTTCGCCGCCGCCGAAGGTGGCTTCCAGCATCGGAGACTGGAAGAATCGCTCGTGTCCCAGTGCTTTCAGGCGGGGCATGATTTCTCCAAATGTCAAGACTTTCATCCGCGCACCTCCTTGACGATCCGCGAAGCTTCGTGGCAAAGTGCTGTCACTGCGTCGAAATTACCTGCGGCAATTTCTTTTTTCGGGCACAGCCAGCTTCCGCCGACGGCGTGAACAAACGGCGCTTCCAGATATTCTTTCAGGTTTTTCGCGTCTATTCCGCCGGTCGGGATGAATTTTACGCCGCCG
>OLOL01000391.1_pt1 | contig 47144 bp, 48 predicted proteins | sample 1673081 | NCBI WGS metagenome assembly OLOL01 (sample SAMEA3136753, study PRJEB25190) | human gut metagenome
TCAGGATCAGACGCTCGTAGTAGGCGCAGTGCGCCATCCGCCCCCACTGCTGGGCAATCCCGTGCCTGCATACCGTGCGGTGCAAGCAGGTGTCGCATAGGTTACGCTTTGTCATGCGTCATACCTCCCCCTGTTCCATGCTGTTCAACGGCCTGATTTGGACAAAGATCCCCGGGATGTCCGCCCAGAACTTCTCCGCGACCTCGCTGGCCACTTGCGCGTCATCAAGCCAGAATCCCGTGACGGTCATGCAGTCCTTGAGCAGCTTCTGCAAGTTATCCGTGTCCGGCTTGGATGTCTTGTACTCTCCATCCCGGTGCCGTCCGCCCTTGTCCAGCGGGAAGCACCACTTGCATACCAGCTGCAATGCACCTTTCAAAGGCTCCACCGGCTTGTACTTGTCCAGGCGTCCCATCAGCTTCGCTCGTGCCGCCTTCAGCGCTGCTGGTTCGTAGACGACCGGCTTGCCTTTGATCACCCTCACCTGCTTCTCCTGGTGCGTCGCCGTGGGTGGCACCATCGCCAGGAAAAATTGCACCATCGCCATCACAATTACCTCCCCAGGGTGTAGCCGTCTGTGAACAGCGTCACATACCCAACGGCAGTCTCGTGCGCCGATACCACATCCAGCGATTCCGCCTCGTCGCCCTTACCCAGCACAAACACGTCCGCGCCCGCATCCATGCGGGACAGCTTTTCCATCAACTCGTAGACTTTCATGTTCTTTACCTCACTAAAGTATCTTGTTCTCGGGAAATTTTGCTTTAGTCACGGATAGGGGAAGTAGTCGTCGTGCGTAAGCTGACGCACGACTATTTACCCCCGTGACTGTCAGGGAAGAAAACTTGTTTTACCCCCCTTTAGGGGGGTACTTTTTTCTTCCGGAAGAAAATAACGGGAATTTGCGTTTTTTTCTTCCGGATTTTCGCCCCTGAACCCAGGGAAAAAAACGCGTTTTTTTTCCGGATTTCCCTGGCACGGAAGAAGAAAATAACGCGTTATTTTCCTTCCGTTTTCCTTGTTACTTGATTGTTTTTCACGCAAAATCCGCCATGCTCTTTCAACCAATTCCGAATTGTCCGCTCTGATTTTTCATCATTAAAATAGGAAATCAAGTCCGCAATTTCTACTGAGCCGGACTCATCAGCACATAAGTTGAACGCAGTTTCGATGGCTTCTTTCCGGTTGGTTTTCTTTTCTTCTGGCGTTTTCCTCGCCTTGATCGCACGCTTCCAGCTAGGCAAATCCTCATCCGGATTCAGGTCACCCAGCACGCCAGAAAAGTCAACTTTATGAACCGGATATTCAAACCAGATATTCAGGGCTGGGAATTTGGGGAACTCTCTCAACGTGCCCTCGATGCGCCAGCCGGTGACAGCGTCTGTCCGCTGTTCGGTCTGCTCCACTTCTGCCAAAAGCTCGTTGTATGCCCTGGTCGGTAAGTAGTCCGCGCAAGCATCCAGCGCCGCCCGGCGGGAGCACAGATCATCCTGCCCCACCTTATCCAGCTGGTCATATCGCTTGAGCCATTGGCCGCAGAGCTGCCCAACAGCGTTGTTCTTCCGCTGCTCTCGCAGCTCGTCTGTCAGCTCCAATTCAATCATATCCAGGAGCGCATCGGGGTCTCGCGCGAACACGCCGGATCCGCTGGCTCTGTCCATGCTGCGCTTGCCGCCCTGGGCGCCTTTCGAGTGATGGTGGCAGTAGATGACGGCACAGCCCAACTCGGTACAAACCTTATCAAACTGGTTGCAGAAGGCGGCCATTTGGTCGGCGCTATTCTCATCGCCAGTGATGACCTTATAGATGGGGTCGATGATGATGGCAATGTAGCTCTGCTTCGTCGCTCGACGGATGAGTTTCGGGGCCAGCTTGTCCATGGGGACGGAGTGGCCACGCAGGTTCCAGATGCTGACGCCATGCTGGGACGGCGCTCCCATGGCCTGTCTCACGTCCCGGAACCGGTGCAGGCAGGACGCCCGGTCCAGCTCCAGATTGACATACATGACCTTGCCCTGAGCGCATTTGAATCCCATCCAGGGCAATCCCTCCGCGATGCAGATGGCCAGCTCGATGAGAGCGAAGGACTTGCCCGCCTTGCTGGGGCCAGCCAGCAGCATCTTGTGTCCCTGCCGCAAAATGCCCTCAATGAGCGGCGGGGACAGCTCCGGCAGGTTGTCGGTCAGGTCGTCCTCTACGTCCGGCAGGTCATCGTTGGCGCCCTCGATCCAGTCACGCCATTCCGCCCAGCTGCTCTTGCCCACATTCACCGCCAGCAGGCTCTGCTGTATGCCCTTCCGGGTCACCCCGGGCATTCGGGACAACCGGGACGGGTTCCGGTTCTGCTGGTCCACCGCAAGGCCGTTCTTCTTGCAGACGGTATAGAGGTAGTCCACTCGACTGCGGTATTCCCGGTAATCCGGCGCGTCCACCTTTACAATGGCGTGGAGGCTTTTCCCGCCGCTATGTACCAGGCAGGCGATGGGCAGCTCCAGCGCTTTCAGAGTAGCATACTGCTCCTCTATAGGCATCTCATCCGACTCCACCAGTGCGTAGTTGTAGGCGGTGACATTCTCGTTCCGGACGCCGTTGCCGTCCAGTGGGTTGAACCGGATCCACGCCCCTGCATCCGGGTTCCAGTCCTGCACCACCCGGCCAAGGTCGCCGTCGCAGATGGACAGATCTTCGATGAGCTCTCCTGCCGTCTGGTCATAGCGGCCTTTCTGGGGCATATATCGCCCATCCCGTTCCCACGCCTTTGTGACATAGCCCACCAGGTCAGAGCTGTCAAAGAGGGTCTCCAGGTAGGTGGTCAGCTGCTGCACCGGGCTGCCCAGCGGGAGGGGCAGCTCCTGCCCCTCCAACCAGTTTTTGTCCACCACCACCAGGTCATCGCGCTCGGCGGAAATGACATCGTCCCAGCCAATCTCTGCCCCCAGCCCGTTGGGCACCCAGCCATGATCCTTCGCCATGGCCACGATGGTGCCGCCGGTGACAGGAGAGGCTGTGGCAGCATGGAAGCTCTGCCACTTCTTCTCGCAGTTCCCCGGTCTGTATCGACTGTCCGGGCGGCTCCAATCGTCCCATACCTGCCAGCCAAAGCCCTCCAACTTCAGCGCCATACCCACGTTGCACCACTCCTGATAGTTTGTGCTGGCCACTGGGATGGCGTTCAGGGCGTCTAAAATGTACGTTTTGGATTCCATCTTTCGTTACCTTTCCGGGCGGAACTCTTTGGGTGTGACGCCCCTGGGTACCCGCCAGCGATTGGAGGCAATGCGGTCGATCATATTCTTCGCCCCATCGAACGACCAGGTCCCCACATTAGAAAAGCCATATCGCTCTAGGCAACGAATCTGCTTGGGCGTTGATAAGCCGTCCATCCGGCGCTTCCGGATCCGATCCAGCAACAGACTGGCCTTTCCGGCGTTGGCGATCTGGTCAGGGAGAATCCCAGCTCGTTCCAATTCCTTGCACTGGGCGTCGCTGGGCGGCATCATCTCCCATCCGAAGGACGGAATGTATCCTGCCAAGTCCTCTGCTTGAATGGACATCTCGAACTGCAACGGGTCCACCAAGCGCCGCTTGCGCTTGCGCATATCCTCCAGCTGCTGCGCCAGGGCTTCTTCTCGCTGGGCGATGACATCCTGGTTGGCTTTCTGCTCCGCCTCATCTATATCCACGGCGCACCCCGCCACATCCTCCAGGTTCTCCGTCATCTTCTGGGCTACCTCATCGCTCTCACAGATGAGGCTGGCCGGGTGGCACAGCTCATGCCGTGCCGTGTGCCAGAGGAAGTCCAGCAATAACAGGTGGTCTTTGCCCGGGTGGAGTCGAGTTCCACGCCCCACCATCTGACTGTAAAGACTCCGCACTTTGGTCGGCCGCAGTACCACCACACAATCCACGCTGGGGCAGTCCCAGCCCTCCGTCAGCAGCATGGAGTTGCAGAGGACGTTGTATTCTCCCCGGTCAAAGGCTTCCAACACCTCTGCCCGGTCGGGGCTGTTGCCGTTGACCTCGGCGGCCTGGAAGCCATGGGCGTTCAGGACGTCCCGGAACTTCTGGCTCGTCTTGACCAGGGGCAGGAACACCACCGTCTTGCGTGTTTTGCAGACCTTCTCCATCTCTGTGGCGATCTGATCTAGATAAGGGTCTAAGGCCGTGCTGATCTCCGCTGCCTTAAAATCCCCTGCCTGCACGCTGACGCCGGACAGATCCAGAGACAGCGGGATGGTCAGGGCTTTGATGGGCACCAGATAGCCCTCCCGGATGGCTTTCGGCATGGTGTACTCATAGGCCAGGCTCTCAAAGACCTTGCCCAGGTTCCGCATATCCCCCCGGTCCGGGGTTGCGGTGACCCCCAGCACTTTGGCCGACGAGAAGTGTTCCAGCACCCGCTGATAGCTGTCAGACACGGCGTGATGGGCCTCGTCGATGACGATGGTCTGGAAATAGTCCTTGCCGAACTGACTCAGCCGCTTTTCCCGCATCATGGTCTGCACGGAGCCGACCACCACTCGATACCAGGTGCCCAGGCAGCTTTGGCCTGCCTTCTCCACCGCACAGCCCAGGCCAACGGCCTTCTGCATCTTGTCCGCCGCCTGGTCCAGCAGCTCCCCCCGGTGGGCTAAGATCAGGACTCGTTCCCCGTTGCGCACCATATCCTCGACGATCTTCACAAAGACGATGGTCTTGCCGCAGCCGGTGGGGAGCACCAGCAGCGTCCGGTCAATGCCCCGCTGCCACTGCTCCTCCACTGCTTCCCGCGCCGCCTGCTGATAAGGGCGTAGCTCAACCCCCATCAGAACGTCCCCGCCTGCCAGTGGCCGGGTGCGGGATACCCGGCCATGCGCTGCTGCTGACCGTATGCAGGGTTAGGAGCAGGCTGTGCCGGTGCCGCCGGCGGCATCTGCTGGCCAGGCGCCGGGTCTAAGTAGGACTTCACTTCGTTGGTCTGGCCGGTGTCTCCATTGTTCTTCGTCCAGGTGCGCACGCCGATCTCGCAGCGCCCACGAGCGCCGACGATGGCATTCCAGTTCACCCGGCATGGCACGCCAGGCCGCTTCATACCGATACCAATGAGGAACTGGCTCAGACGCCATTCTGCCTTGCGGTTCATGAACAAGGTATCCCGGACGGTCGTGCCGCCCACCTCCAGGGACAGTTCTACCTTATTGCAGGCGCACATCTTGGTGCCGCCGGGGTAGCGGCCACGTTCGAACTTGCTGACCACAAAGTCATACTGACCCGGCTCCAGCAGCACGAACGAACTCTCTTCGGCGATTTCATCGTCCCAACCGATCTCTGCGCCCATGTTGTCGTTGATATAGTCACTCATGATGTATTCTCCTTAATTTAGAACGGCAGCTCTGCTCTGTCTGCCTTGACTGCTTCAAACACCTGGGGCCACGCCGCGATCAGGCAGCCCTCAATGAACTCCTGTGGATAATCCTGCACCGGCATGTCCAGCGGGAAGTACCCCTTCCCTCCTACCACCAGTCTAATCTCAGACGGTGTGACCTGATTTTCTCGCAGCAGGTCCGCCAGCGGCGGATAGATCCCTTTCAAGCTGTTGGAGAACGTGAAGGGCGGCACATCGTCATCCGTAGACGTATCCTTCGCAGTAGCAGGGGCTGCGGAAGCGGAAGCAGCCGGGGCCACGTTTGTAGCCGCAGGGGTAGGGTTTTCTGGCATTATCTGCGCCGCTGAGACAGCGGGCGGCTCCGGCGCCACAGTGGGCGGCACGGGTGCCGAGGTCGGCGGTGTCTGTACCGCAGGTGCGAAGATGTGGGCGATCTGGCTGTAGTCCATGGGCATCTCGTCGGGGAGGCCGTGGCGGTTTTTGGCGTCCCAACAGGTGTGATGGGTTGCATACATGACCCTGCGGCCACCCTGTGCCTTCCCCTTTTGAGACCCATCCGCCTTGACTACAATGGTCTTGTAGTTGCAGAACAACACCATATCCGCCCACTCTTTGATAAGTGGTGAGAGGTATTTGCTGCACTTCAGCTCCCACCGATCATAGCTAGTCATCTCATCCGGCTGCTCTACCTTACGCAGGGTCGTGTGGGCGGTGACGACCACATGAGTGCCTGCCAGGGTTACACGGTCCAAACTGTCCAGCAGCCGCCCAAACTCTTCCGCCGAAAAAACGTATCCCTTGCCATAGCCGAAGTCCTCAATGCCTTTCTTCCCCGCTCGCTGGCAAACACAGCGGTTGCAGAGTTTTTCCGCCCAGTCTGCCGTGTCGATCACCAGCGTCCCCACTTCACCGGGATGGGTCAGCGGATACTCCGCTTCCTGCTTCAGCATCTCCCAGCTGGTGGGCGCAGGGAATCGAGCCACATCAAAGTTCTTGGTGCTCCCCTCGGTGTCGATGAACACCGGGTGCGGGAAACTGGCCGCCAATGTCGTCTTGCCAATCCCTTCTGGGCCATAGATGATGACCTTCTGCCCGCAAGGGATACGGCCTCTTGTGATTTCCATCAAAATACTCCTTTCTGCCACTGCTGTGCAGGCGGGGCAAATTCAGGCTCCGGAGCCTTCACCAGCCCATCTTCGATGATGATGCTGCACTCTCCGCCGGTACTGACTCTAGTGGCGATGGCCTGCAAACCCTCCTGTTCCAGCCATACGCCGAACTCCCGTAGGGTGGCCAAGTCCATCTGCTCCAGCTTGTCCAGCAGGACAAAGGCGCAGTTTGGGTTCAGCCGCCGGACAATGGCGGTGGCTACTCTCAGCTGGTCAGACCCGGACATATTGCCCCACGGCTGGCCATGATAGAGCAGCTTGCCGTTTTCTACCGACAGCCCAGGCAAGGGCAGGTCGGCCTGGGTCAGAAGTTCCGTCCGCTGACGGCGGATGCTGCCAATCTCCTCTGTCAGCGCCCGATATTCCGCGTCCAGGGCTTCTGCCGCCTGCATGGCGTTGGCCTTCGCCTGGTTCGTCCGCACCTGCTGATTGATCTGGTCGATGCGCTGGAGGTCAGCCTCCAGCTGTGTGGTGGACTCGTCCATCAGCCCCACCGTGGCCTGTTCCGCCGCCACGATGTCACTTGATACCCGCTCATACTGTTCCCGCAGCATATCCAGCTGTTCCGCCAGACTGCGCTGTTCCGCTTTCAGCTGGGACAGGTTTTCCCGCTTGCGCCGGTTCTCCTCGTTGCGCCACAAGATCTCCTGCTGCCGCTGGATCAGCTCCAGGGCTGACACCTCCTGCGCCGGAGCGCCCTTCGCCTCCGGCAGCTCGTCCGCATACTTCCGCTTCTGCTGGTACTGCTGGCCGATGTAGCGCCGCTTGTTATATGCTTCCGCCTCCTGCCGATCCATAGTCATGAGCTGGTCGCCTACGCCGATGATGTGCAGCAGGGTGTCTGCCTTCTCTTTGTCGGACGCCTGCATAAATTTGGGCAGATTGAGGGCCAGCTCTTCCACAAAGCTGTTCAAGAGCTGCTGACCGGCTCGCTTGCCGGTGGGGTCTGTGACCTTCAGGGTGGCGTTTTTCCCGCTCCGCTCCACGACACAGCCGTTGGAGAGGGTGACACGCAGCCGGGGCGGCGTGTTTGCACCCTCCCGCATGGGGTTGTCTGGCCGGAAGCGCTCACCGCCCAGCGCCCAGGCGATGGCGTCTAATACCGACGTCTTGCCCTGGTTGTTGTTGCCGCCGATGACCGTCAGGCCAGTCTCCGCCGGTGTGATAGTCACCGCTCGCACACGCTTGGTGTTCTCGATCTCAAGCTGGTTGATATGTGCGCCTTGCGTCATTGATTTTCTGCCTCCTTTGGTTTATACTGTAATTGGTCTTTTACCTTTGCCGTCGTCGGAGTTGCCCCTCCGGCGGCGGCTTTCTTCGTTTCCTGATCTCTGAGATGTTCCGCCCATTTGACCTCTCGATCGCTAGGCCGCACTGTGCGTCCGCTGGCACACTTCACGCATTTGATACGCCACCGCGGCTCCCATGGTGGCACACTGCGCCGAAGCTCAAAGTGTCCATATCCTGTCGGGACATACGCCCCACAGCAGTAACAATATCCAGGGTAACGATTCCGTGCCATTTGTCTGTCACCTCCTATCAGTCCCACGGCCTCAACAACCGGTCAGACGCTCTCTCGGATACCGACATTAGCCCAGCTGCGCCACACATGGTGACGCTAGACGGCAGCCAGTTGCCCAGCAGTACCATATGGGCTGCAAACGCCCAAGCCGCCAGCCCCATCACAAATCCGGCGATGCTAACAGCACCCAGCAATAGGATTCTCATCTTCTGTGTCATGTCAGTCACTCCCCGTAAATCAGTCCATGCAGCTCCGTCAGCGGGCACCGCCGACACGTGTCCTCATCGCCATTACAGCACTCAACCAGACAGATAGCGTCACACGACTGGCTGATCAATCTGTCTGCCTGCGCTTCGATCGATCCCAGTCGCTGCACCAGATCATCTTTCTTTGCCGGACTCCAATACCCGGTTTTAATACCGTTGCAGCGTACAGATGTTAATGTCATCATTTGTCATACCTCCTCAGTTGTCTCGTCTGCACCCTCGCACCCCAAGCGTCCGCCACCATCCCGTATGTAATCCACTCTGGGCACCACCGCCGCTGGTAGTCCAGCAGACACTTGCAGCGGCGCTGGATGTATAGGCGGCATTTTTCGCATTTGGGGCAGGTGCTGACATAAGCCGCTTTCACAGCTCCACTCTCCGGATTTCTCCGGTTGGTGTCTTTTCATCTTCGTCTCCGCGAGCCAGGTACTCCAGCACCTTGTCCAAATCGACCAGCTTCTTGGTGCCAGCCTTGCGGACAGGCACCTTGCCCTGGTTGATGATGCTCCGGATGTAATGCAGGGTAATCCGCGTGTCCGGATCCAGCGCTTTGATTTCAGCCAAGACGTCGGTCGCGATCCTCATTCTCGGGATTCCCATGGTGTTCGCCTCCCTCCTCCAAGTCTTGCTCCACTGGCTCTCCTGGTAAAAAACTGTTGCTTTTGGGAAAAATATTGCCTATAATGGGATTAGCCCTACTGGGCAGAATCAAAATCGAGGTGATTCACTTGACCAAACTTTTGATCCTGCCAGTTCCAGACCGGTGAACCAGCGCGATACGTCAGGGCGACAAATCCGCAACGACCTGCGGACGCTGTCGCTTTTATTTGTTGTGTTGTAGACCGAGTAGGTAATCAGCAGAGCAATCCAAAGTCTTGGCTAACAAGATGAGCTTGGAGACCGGAAGTTCCGTTGTCCCGTTCTGCCAATTCCGTACGGTTCTTTGGGAAACTCCCAACAGGGTTGCAAGCTCTCCCTTATTCAGTTGATGCTTGACTCGCTCTGCTTCCAATACTGGGTAACGCATCTTCTCCCCCTCCTCTTGCGATAGTTCCAAACACTAATAGCCAGAAAGGACGTGTCATTCCGTGAGTTCGATATGTAAGTCTTTCCTTTCCCTGGTTGCCTCTGATCAGATTCAATTGATTGGTATTATTGTCTCTCTGATCGTTGGTATCGTATCGATTGTAATTGCGATTTGCACGTTGCGGCAAAATCACAAAATGTTTGAAGAGAGCTCCAGACCATACATCACAATCTCTTGCGGGACAACTTTCTTCCGAGAACTTCGCGTTTACATGATCTTGAAAAACTTCGGTTCGTGCGGCGCTAGGATCACTCGTTTTAAGACTGACTTTGATCTTGAACAGATTGAACTCGACGAAAGCGGCCATCCACCTTTCTCTAATGTCGAAGGCACTTACCTTGCGCCTGGCCAATCCATCGAATTCATCATCGATCAAAAAAAGGCTCCGCTTGTTATGCGCTTTTTCATCGAATATGAAAGCGCTACAAAGTCGTATTCGGACGAGATTGCGATTGACCAGTCCGTCTTTATCAATCAAATGCATCTTCGCGCAAACACACCAAATAAAGACCTTCAGGTTATCTCTTTTGCCCTTCAGGATATTGCGGAAAAGTTGCTGTAACTTTCGTATTCCGCAATTTCCCTTTTGCCTGAGTTAGCACGTACTCTATGCATTCTACGGTACGAGCTTGCTCAGGCAATTTTTTTAGGATCGCCTCTACGGCTGCGTCCGCCGCTTCTCTTGCGACTTCGACCGATACAGACGACCTATAAAGGTCGTTCCCGAATTCGTAAGTTCCAAGTCCGTAAGCAACCATTTGTTCTCACCTCCCGTTTCTATTTTGCGCTGTCTGTTCCCCTAGGTCGGACGGCGCTGTTTTTTTCTACTTTCATCCGTCTCACCTCCTTCCTCAAATCATGTTCAGCTGGCTTCTTCAGTTCGAGTTTCTCACGCAAGGCTTGGATTGCCATACGGGTGGCAGCCAGCTCATGTTCCCACTCAATGTGGTCGTTCATCGCTTTGCTTTTCAACCAGGCCAACGCTTCGACAGTTTCGTTTTCCTTTGCCTCAAAATAGCGGATTGCTTCTTCGATTTTCATGCCGGTTCCTCCTTTCTTTCCGCCCTTCCGGTCATCCACTGCTGGAAGCCGACCCTATTCTGTTCACAGGCATAGAACTCACGCGCCATGTTCAGGAGCAGCTGGATGCACACCAGCTCTCTGCCCTGGTTGCATTCGCGCTCATTGGTCGTTCTTTCTTCAGGCATTGCCTTGCCTCCTTTCTCTGCCGCTCAGTGAGCGGCAGTCGTCTGTTCGTTAGTATCCTGGTGATCCACCATGAACGCCATGCCCTCCCCGTATGCTGCCAGTTCGGCCAGTTTTGCGTCGGAGAGTTTGGCCACGACCTCGCCCAGTGCTTCCAACACCTTCTTCTGTTTTTCACTCATTGTTTTCACCTCCTTTGTTGTCTTACCACAATTATAAGTTGTTTAACAACTGTTGTCAAGCACATTTTTGTTGACAAACAACATTTCAAATGTTACTATTACTCTACAAGGAGGTGATCTTACGGAACAGCGATTAAAGGAGCTACGCAAAGCCCTGCATCTGACACAACAAGACTTTGCCTTTAGATTGGGCATAAGTCGTAACAATATCGCTACCTATGAAATCGGCAAAAGCCGTCCTGGTGACGCTGTTATTTCACTCATTTGCAGAGAATTTGGCGTCAATGAAACTTGGCTCCGCACTGGCGAAGGCGAAATGTTCGCCCCCGTTGACCCCGAAAATCAGCTGATGGAATGGGCAGGCCGTGTGCTGGCCGACTCCTCTGATTCCTTTCGGGCACGGTTTGTCCGGATGATGATGGGGCTGACCGATAAGGAGTGGGCCGTGCTGGAGGAGAAAGCCCGGCAGCTTTTGGACGAAGAAAAAGACGACTCCTAAGAGTCGTCTTCGGGTGCTGACCAGCTGTCAGCGTTGTGTATGATGGCTGCCAAGATAGCCACGGATGAGATAGTACAGGCGTTCCTGCTGTTTCGGTGTCGCCTGCTGCAGCAAGCGCACGATTTCACGGAGGTATGTCATGCTATCCACTCCTTTTGTCCACACAGGCAAAGGCAGCGATGTATTTATTGTAGCAAGCACGCTGTCCGTATTTCTGGACAGCACCAGCAAAATACAATAGTGTTGCAATCGTATTTCTTTCGAATGTTGAAAACTCCACCCCTGTCCTGTAACATGGAGGTATGTGCCGTAATCTGACAAAATACAGTAAAATTGACGGGAGATAGGAGAAGAAGTATGAATGATTTTTTGGCAGTCATCGCAGTGATAGCACTCATTTCAGCTGCTTTTGGTGTGATTGGCCTAGTCGTTTCCGTAATCGCAAAAAAAGAACAGAAAGTGCGCATTTTCACAAAGGTTACCTGGATTTCGGCCGCAGTGTTTTTTGTAGGGATGTTTTTGTCCTCTGTATCATTTTCTGGTGATGCTGTGCCGCCCACTGATACTAGCAAAAACACAGTTGTTTCCAGCGCAAGCCATGACACAAGCGAAAAGCAAGAAAAAACAGATGTGTCGCCGGTTTCTCAGTCCGGACAGGTCAAGGCAGCCACCATTTATACGGGACACAACACCATTGTAAAAACAAAAGAAGGCGAAGCGGACAGCGTAACCTTTTATTTTGAAAACAACTCTAAAACCAACCTGAGTTTTTGTGTGTATGCCTACTCCGTCAATGGTATTATGATGGCGTACTGCAACGAGTATGATACATACACGGAAGTTGCTGCCGGGAAGAAGGCATCTGGAACGCTGGACATCCCCAGTGAATGGCTTGACATCAACGGAATTGATGAAATCAAACAAATCAAGGTTCATTTTTGGGCTTATGGGGAGTCAACGAAAGAGTTCGAAACTGGAATCATCGAACTTCCCATCGATGGTGGAGAAAGTGTGGATTACACTCCCGGAAATGCACTCTACAATAAAGATGGTGTTTTTATCTGGGCACTTGACGATGATAATTATAACGCCATTTTTGCCATCCGCAACGACCGCAAAAAGTATTTTGATTTCGACCTTGAAAATGTGTCCGTAAATGACTGGACGCAGGAAGCCAATCTCATTGAATATAAGACCGAGGTTTTCCCTGGGTGCGTCGCTGCGTATGGAATCGACTTTGATCAGGATAAACTCGCAAAGGACGGCATCGAACAGATTAAGAAGGTGGATTTTGGCCTAGATATTCGACCGGAAGGCGATTATTTCAGCAATTTCCATACCGATCCCATCACAATAGACAAGCAGTAACCGCGAATCTTCTTGTCCTACCACTCCGGCATCGTAAGCACTGGGGCAATGTGAAGTCACCCTCTGCACGGGGAGCGTAGGTAAAATAACAAAGGAAAGGAGATGTTAAACCATGCACTTTAAAGACAAATACCACTTGACCCCGCAACAAAGCATCTTCCTTGCGAAGAAGAAATGGGACGAGAACATTTACTGCGGGATGAAGATGGAGAACCGAGCGGTCACATTCCCCCAGACGCAGACCATCTTGAACGGCGTGAATGTCCCCAATGTACAGCTCGATGACATCCAAGCGATCTTAAATATGCGTGACGCATGGCGGTATCTGGTCAAGACCATCAATGAGCCGGTCACGCTGGCCTATCTGTGCAAGCTCAACGAATTTATCGCACGGAATGAATCGCTGGAATGGGGTGTGCTGCGCACCGGCACCGTCGGCATCTCCGGCACGGAGTATGTCCCGCCGGTTCCTATCTATGAACAAGCCGAAGAATCCCTTCTCGCCCTTGTCAATAACACGGAGATGACCGCCACGGAAAAAGCCTTGGAAGCCTTTGCGTGGGGCGCCAGAGGGCAATTCTTCTGGGATGGGAACAAGCGCACCAGCATGACCCTCGCAAATAAGCTTCTTGTCTCCGCCGGCGCCGGCATCCTCACCATCACAGACCGGCACATGGAACAGTTCAACACCCTACTGCTGCACTATTACAACACCGGTGACAGCTCGGACTTGAAGGAGTTTCTGTATCGAGATGCGATACAGGGTATCGAGATGCAGCAAGCGTCTCAATAAAAAACCGCCCCGGTGCTCGCAACACCAGGACGGTCAAAGGGTAGTAAGTTTGGATGGCCTACTACCCTTCTATTATAGCGCCCTTTCGGACGAAATGGAAGGAGAAAATGCAATGGCCACGATAAAAAAGCAAGGCAAAGGGTATCAGATCACTGTATCTGCCGGTTATGACATCAACGGTCGGCAAATCCGGAAATACCTGACCTGGGTGCCGGAACCTGGTATGACGAAGCGTCAGCTCGAAAAAGAACTGAACCGGCAGGCTGTGCTTTTCGAGGAGCAGGTCAGGGACGGCAATATTTGTGACGGCAGCATCCGTTTCAAGGAATTTTCTGAATTGTTCATGCAGCGGCACGCAAACCCGAACCTGAAGGAAAAGACATCCTACGAGTATCAGGCTAAGCTGGTGCGCATCAATCAGGCGATCGGCCACATCCGGCTCAGAGACCTGAAACCCGCCCACCTTGCCGCGTTTTACGCAAATCTCCAGGAAGCCGGGATCCGCGCTGGCGCAACGACAGCGGTGTGCAAAATCGACTTTGCGCAGTGGATGAAGGGTCATCACACAAGCATGGCCGAGCTATCTCGCAACACTGGCGTGTCCCTTTGGTCTTTCAAACAGATGAAAGCCCGGAAAAAGATTGCGATCGAGAACGCGGCGGTGATTGCGACGGCGATGAACGCCCAGCTTGAAGATGTCTTCCTGGTCATCAAAGACACAACGCCGCTTGAGCCTGGCACCATCCACGCTTACCATCGGGTCGTGTCCGCCGTCCTGTCCAAGGCCGCAAAATGGGGATATATCAAAGACAACCCCGCCGCAAAGACCGACCTACCCAGCTTGGGTGACAGATCAGCGGCATACCTGGATGAGGACGACGCCCGGAAGCTGCTTGAATTGCTCCAGGACGAGCCAATCAAATGGAGGACACTCATCACCTTCGACCTCTTGTCTGGGCTGCGACGGAGCGAATTGCTCGGCCTGAGGTGGGAGGATGTGAATATTGACACTCAGACCATCGCAGTGCGCCAGACCTGGAATTACACGCCCCGGAAGGGTACTTATGCCAGCACGCCGAAGACCTCAAAATCTCGCCGCCCCCTGAAGCTCCCCCGCTCTGTGTTCTTGCTGCTGCTGGAATACCAACGCTGGCAGGATGAGCAGCGGTGCGCGATGGGTGACGCCTGGGAGGACATTGACGGGCGCGTGTTCACCACTGAGCTGGGCGCTCCGATTTTTCCAGACAGCATCACAGCGTGGTTTTCAAAGTTCATCGCCCGAAGCGGTCTCCCAAAGGTGACCGTCCATTCCCTCCGCCATACATACGCCAGTCTGATGATCGCTGATGGCACACCGCTGGTGGTCGTATCCAAAGCGCTCGGACACGCCCAGCCCAGTACGACGGCGAATATTTACGCCCATGTTATTGCATCCGCCGAGGCGAAGGCTATGGAGACCTTCGACCGATTTGACGATGTTGTTGCGGTAAAGAAAGCAGAGTAAACGTTAAATAAACGTTAATCTGCTGATTTCAACAAATGCCCAGAAATAAGAAAAACCGTGTAACCATTGGGATTACACGGTTTTTTGTGGAGCTACTGGCCGGATTTGAACCGGCGACCTGCTGATTACGAATCAGCTGCTCTACCAACTGAGCCACAGTAGCACACAACGTAGAGCTATAGTATCACACTTTGTCCAACTCGTCAATCCCCTTTTTCCACCTTGCTTTGCTCCGCTCCGTCTTTGTCTCGCGGACATTTTTTAACAGCGGCGCTTGGATTCCCTTAAAAAAATACTCACTTTTCCGCGATTCCCTCGTTTTTCAAACTGCTGTATCATGTCACTCTGTTTGCATAACTTTTTCGTTCCACAGGGCGTTTCTCCGTTGTCCGCAGCTTACTTCGGATTTTTTTCTGTGGATTTCTCGGCTTTCCACAGACAGTTATCCACTTTCTCCACATCTTTTCCCACATCTCAACTGCAATGTGGGAAAAGATGTGCTTTATCATTTACATAATTGCGCCAGGTTCCCGTTTTGCTATTTTGTGCGTCACATAAAGACGCCTCAAACATCTGCACTGATGTCCCGATTGGCATACCCATTTAGCGACCAATCCCCTCGCCGGCCGGCCAAGTACTCATAATAGGCTTGGCATCCGATCATGGCGCCGTTGTCGCCGCACAGGGAGAGCTTGGGCAGGTAGAGCTGTTTGCCGCTGATCTGACAGGCGCGTTCCAGCTCCGCCCGAATCTTGGAGTTGGCCGCCACACCGCCTGCGGCGGCGATCTTGGTGCGGCCGCACTGCTCTGCCGCTTCCATGGCACGGGGCACCAACTCATCCGCCACGGCACGGGAGAAAGAAGCAGCGAAGGAGGGCAGATCCAGCGGCTCCTTTTTCTGCTCGGCGTTGTGAATGAGGTTCAGCGCCGCCGTTTTCAGGCCGGAGAAGGAGAAGTCCAGTGGTGCGCCGTCCACCTTGGCACGGGGCAGCTGGTACTTCTTCTCGTCCCCCCCCTGAGCCAGTCGATCCATGGGGCCGCCGCCGGGGTAGCCGATGCCCAGCACCCGTGCCACCTTATCAAAGCATTCGCCGGCGGCGTCATCTCTGGTAGCACCCAGCAGCTCCATTTTGGTGTAGTCCTGAACATCCACAATGAGGGTGTTGCCGCCGGAGACGCAGAGGCAGAGGAAGGGCGGCTCCAGGTCGGGGTGAGTGATGTAATTGGCGGCGATATGACCCCGAACGTGGTGGACGGGGATGAGGGGTACACCCAGGCCATAGGCGGCGCTTTTGGCAAAGTTGACCCCCACCAGCACCGCTCCGATCAGCCCCGGTGCGTAGGTGCAGGCCACAGCGTCGATATCCTTTCGGGTCACACCCGCCTGCTCCAACGCCTGATCGGCCAGGCCGTAGATGGCCTCCAAATGCTTTCGGGAGGCGATCTCCGGCACCACGCCGCCGTAGATGGTGTGCATATCCACCTGGGAAGCGATGGCGTCAGCCAGGACGGTGCGGCCGTCTCGGACAACAGCTACGGCTGTCTCATCGCAGGAGGATTCTACTGCAAGAATATTCAAGGAAAACACTCCTTATTCGTCATTTTCGTCAGGCTTTTCGGCCTGAAAATACTTGGTCATGATGATGGCGTCCTCTTTGGGCGCATCGTAATAGTCCTTCCGCCGCCCCACCTGCTCGAAGCCGTGCTTCAGATACAGCTGCTTGGCCGGAGCGTTGGACGCCCGAACTTCCAGGGTCAAAAAGGCAAGCTGATGTGCCTTGCCGAAGCGCAAAAACACATCCAGCAGCGCCTGGGCGATGCCTTGCCGCCGGTACTCCTCCCGAACGGCCACGTTGTCAATATACCCCTCACCGGCAATGACTGAGATTCCGGCGTAGCCCAACACCTGTCCATTGTCCCCCACAGCCACGATGAAAGAGGCGGTGGGGTTGTCCAGCTCCTCCGCCAGCATCTGCTCATTCCAGGGCTTAGAGAAGCACTGCCGCTCCAGCTCCGCAATCTGCGGGATCCACTCCATCGTCATAGGCACCAGTCGATAGCTGGCCGCCTGTCTCTGTTCGCTCATCTTGCGCTCCTCCTTAATGGGCATCCGCCCAGCTGTGTCCTACATGGGCTTCTGCTTCCAACTTCACATCCAGAGAGACCACCTGTTCCATCTCCTCCTTCAAGAGCTTGGCCACAGTCTTCCCTTCCGCCTCCGGACACTCCACAATCAGTTCATCGTGTACCTGGAGCACCAGCCGTCCCTGCAAGCCCTCCGCTTTCAGGCGGGCTTGGACGCGGATCATGGCCAGCTTGATGATGTCCGCCGCAGTGCCCTGGATGGGCATATTCAACGCCACCCGCTCACCGAACATCCGTTTCATCCGGTTGGAGTCCTTCAGCTCCGGAATATCCCGACGGCGTCCCATAAGGGTGGTCACATAGCCGTCCGCCTTGGCCTGCTCCACGATGCGTTTCTGGTACTCACGGACACCGGCGTAGGTGGCAAAATAGCGCTCCATATAATCCTTCGCTTCCGCCCGGCTAACGCCGATGTCCTTGGCCAGAGAGAACTCGGAAATGCCGTAAATAATACCGAAATTCACCGCTTTCGCCGAGGAACGCATCTGTTTGGTCACCAATTCCTCCGGTACGCCAAAGACCTGGGCAGCGGTCATGGTGTGGATGTCCGCTCCCATCCGGAAGCCCTCCAGCATGACCTGATCCTGGGCGATATGCGCCAGCAGGCGCAGCTCGATCTGGGAGTAGTCAGCATCCACCAGCACGTTACCGGGGCCGGCAATGAACATCTTGCGCATCTCTGCCCCCAAAGGGGTGCGGACGGGGATGTTCTGCAAATTGGGTTCGGTGGAGGACAGGCGTCCGGTGGCAGTGACGGTGTTCTGGAAGCTGGTGTGGATGCGGCTGTCCGAGCCGATGACCTTGGTCAGACCATCCACATAGGTGGATTTCAGCTTGGCCAGCTGGCGGTACTCCAAGATCTGCTCCACGATGGGATGCTGCCAGCGGAGCTTTTCCAGCACCTCGGCGTTGGTAGAATACCCTCGCTTGGTCTTTTTGTAGGCGGGTAATCCCAACTTGTCGAACAAAATTTCGCCCAGCTGTTTGGTGGAATTGATGTTGAACTCCTCCCCCGCCAGGTCGTAAATGCTGTCCCGACAGCCGTCAATCCCCTTAGCCAACATTTCCCCGAACTGGGTCAGCGCCTCTCGGTCGATGCGGAAGCCGCTCTGCTCCATCTCTGCCAGCACCGGACAGAGGGGTAATTCCACCGTGTTGAGCAATTCGGTCAGCCCCTGGGCTTCCAGCTCCGGCTGCATCTTCTCGTACAGTGCGCCGATGGCAGCGGTGTGACGAAGCATGGCGGTCATGGCTTCGGTTGGCTCCTCCAACGGCGGAAAGGCGTCCTCTGCCAAAAAGGTCTGGGCTGGAGGCAGCTCAAACCCCAGCCACTTGACGCTCAATTTTTCCATGGCGTAGCTGCCATCGGTGGGCGCCAACAGATACGCCCCCAGAGCGGTGTCGAAGCGGAAGCCCTCAACGGGCAGTCCCTCCGCCAGCAAATCTTCTGCCAGCTCCTTCACTTGGTGGGTGACCTTGGTCACTTTGTCTGAGAACAGCACCTCCAAACAGTGCCGGTAAGCATCCGCCCCCACTCGGTCAGGCAGGATGACCGCACCGATGGAGCCTTCGTCCTCCTCCACACCGTCCACAGCTACCCCTTGCAAATCCGGCAGGGTCAGCACGGATACCCACGGGGCATTCTGCCACAAGGTCAGCAGCTGTTCCAGCCGAGTCGGGTCGGCGACCCATTCCATCTGGCAGGCGCCCTCTGTCAGTTCCTCTGGCTCTCCGCCGTTTTCCGCTGGGGACAGGCCATAGCGCTGGATGAACTGGTTGAACTCCAGCTTCAAGAACAGCTGGTACAGTGCGTCTCGGTCTGGCTCCTGGCGCAGGACGTCCTCCGGTTGAAACACAATGGGCGCATCGCAGCGGATCCGAGCCAGGTCGTAAGACAGCTCCGCCTGCTCCCGTCCCTCGGTGAGCTTTTTGCGCACGGCCGGTTTCAAGTCCAGGTCGTCCAACTTGGCGTAGATCTCCGCAATGGTGCCGTACTGCTGGATAAGGCTCGTGGCGGTCTTTTCGCCAATCCCCTTCACGCCGGGGATCTGATCGGAGGCATCCCCCCACAGCCCTTTCAGGTCGATCAGCTTCACCGGCTCGAACCCGTACTTCTCCTCAAACACTGTCGGCGTCACCTGCTTCACCGTGGTCTGTCCCCGACTGGTGGTGACCAGATTCACGGTAGTGTGGTCGGTGACCAGCTGAAGGGAGTCCCTGTCGCCGGTGACGATGACGCAATCCCAGCCCTTCTGCTCACAGGTGCGAGAGATGGTGCCCAACAGGTCATCCGCCTCCCAGCCGTCCAGTTCGTAGGTTGGGATGTGCATGGCAGCCAGAATTTCCTTCAACACCGGCATCTGCATGGCCAGCTCCTCTGGCATGGCGTGGCGCTTGGCCTTATAGCCTGCATAGGCCAGGTGGCGAAAGGTGGGGGCCTTCCGGTCGAAGGCCACGCAAAGGGCGTCCGGCTGTTCGTCATTGGTCAGCTTCTGCAAAATATTCAAAAAGCCAAAAAGGGCGTTGGTATACAACCCATTCCGCGTGGAGAGCAGCCGCACCCCATAAAAGGCTCGGTTGACGATCGAGTTCCCGTCCAATACCATCAATTTCATCCTTGTATCCTCGCTTTCCTGCGTCCGTATCCCAATCCTCTCTCCTACGCCACGCAGGCAGGCGCAGGACGGATAGGCAAAAGCTCCTGTCCAGTGCTGAACAGGAGTTTTGGCATTTTACTTGGATTTTGTCTCGTTTGTCGCACTTTTTTCGCCTTCGCCGTGGTACTTCTCATAGGTCTGAATGATCCCCGTGGCGATGGCTTTGGCATAGGCCTTTTTGTGCTTGTCCAGCAACTGGTTGTCCTTCTGGTTGTCGATGAACCCCAGCTCGATGAGAACGCCGGGCATCTTGGTCTTGCGCAGGACATAGTAGCTGGAGGAGGCACTTTCCTGGGTGCCGTGCTTGACCCCACGGTTTTGCTGGACGCCTACTTTGACCATCCGCTTTTGGATGGCCTCAGCCAGAGCGTTGGACTCCTTGCTGTAGTCCGCCCGTGTCCAAGTCTCCACGCCGCAGCCCAGCGGGTTCAGGTTACGGTGGATGGAGACAAAGTAGTCCGCATTTGCCTGATTGGCACACTGTGCCCGCTCGCTCAGCTCCACATACTTGTCTTTGGTGCGGGTCAGAACCACCTGGACATTTTCCTGTTCCAGGTACTTCTTGACCAGCTTGGCCATCATCAGCGCATCATCACTCTCGTGCCGCTTGCCGGACACACAGCCGCTGTCGTTGCCGCCGTGGCCAGGGTCTAAGCAGACGGTAAAGCGGGCGGCTTCCTGCTTGGTGTCTGCCAGTTCGGTCTGGACAGCGGAGACAGGCTGACTTTCCGCCGCCTCCCCTGTCGGCTCCTGATCCCACTGCCGCGCCTGGGGCAGGATGGCCAGCACCACAAAAAAGGCCACAAGCAAGGCCACTGCTCGTCCTCCACGGCTGAAGGCTGGTTTCTTTTCTCCCTTGCCGGTTTGCTTCATGCGATTGGATTCCTTCTGCCTTGTTTACATCCGATCCGGAGCGGTGAAGCCCAACAGATGGATGGAAGTCTCCAACACCCGCAGCACCAGGCGGATGAGGGTGACGTAGCCGGCCTGCTTGGCGGCGTCCGGTTCCTTCATGATGTTGTGTTCGCCGTAGAACTGGTTCAGGCAGTTGGCCAGGTCGTAGATATAGTGGCAGAGACGGTTGGGGGCGTTCTGGGCGTAGGCTTCCTCAACCGCCTCGTTGAAGCGGCACAGAGTCAGCGCCAGGTCAGTTTCCTTCTTGCTCTCCGGCGGCAGGATGGTGCCCAGCTTTGCGTCAGGATGGGCTGCCTGGAATCGGGTCAGGATGGACTTGATGCGCACCATAGAGTACATGATATAGGGGCCGGTGTTGCCTTCAAAGGCGGTGAAGCGGTCGATGTCGAAAATGTAGTCCTTATAGGGCTGGTTGGACAGGTCGCCGTACTTGATGGCCGCCAGACCCACCTTGTCTGCGATGTCCCGCATTTCGGCTTCGGTCAGGTTGCCGCCATTGCTCTCTACTTTTTGATAGATGGCATCGCTGACGCTGCCCAGCAAGTATTCCAGCCGCATAACACCGCCGTCACGGGTCTTGAAGGGCTTGCCGTCCTTGCCGTTCATGGTACCGAAGCCCACAAATTCCAGGCTGCACTTATTCTTGTCGATGAGGCCGGTCTTATAGGCGCAGCGGAACACCCGCACGAAATGCAGCTCCTGCCGCTTGTCCACCACATAGATGATGCGGTCGGGGTCGAAGTCCGCCTTCCGCTGGACGATGGTGGCAAGGTCGGTGGTCTCGTACTGGGCGGCGCCGTCAGATTTCAGCACCATGCAGGGAGGCACTTCCCGCGTGTCACTCTCCTCCTGGACGTCCACCACCAGAGCGCCGTCGCTGATATAGGCGTGCCCATCTGCCTTCATCTGCTCCACCATGGGGGCGATGAGATCCTGACAGTCGCTCTCGCCCATCCAGATGTCAAAGTCCACGTCCAGCTTCTTGTAGTTCTCCTTCAGGTCGTTGACGGACACGTTCAGGATATGCTTCCACAGGGCACGATAGCCGGGGCGACCCTGCTGGAGTTCGTAGGTGGCCTGACGGGCTTCTTCCTTATAAGCGGCGTCCTCCTTGGAAACCTTGGAGGCGAAGGGATAGATTTCTTCCAGGTCGGTGATGGTGAAGGGGGGCTCCTCCGGATAGCCATCGGTGATGTTGGCGTCAAAGTAAGGCAGGTCGGGCTGGCGGCGCTTCAGCTCCACAATGATGAGGCCAATTTGAAGGCCCCAGTCCCCCAAATGGGGGTCGCCGATGACGTTATGCCCCATGAACCGGGCGATGCGCTTGACCGCTTCGCCGATGATGGCTGGACGCAGGTGACCCACATGAAGGGGCTTTGCCACGTTGGGGCCGCCGTAGTCCACCACGATGGACAGGGGGTGCTCCGCCTTTTCCACGCCGCAGTCCGGATCCTGTTCCAGCTCGTTGAGCAGCTTGCCCAAAAAGTCCGGATTCAGATCCAGATTGATAAAGCCGGGGCGCACCATCTCCACCTTGGAGAACATCTCATTGGACGCCAGCACATCCACCACCTGCTGGGCGATCATAAAGGGGGCTTTATGATAGAGCTTGGCTCCGGCCATAGCGCCATTGCACTGGTACTGGCACAGGTCAGGCCGGTTGGACACGGTACATTTGCCCAGCTTGGGGTCGAAGCCGGCGCGCGCAAAGGCTTCGGATACGGCGGCGGTGATCTGATCTAATACTTTTTTCATAATATTCTCGTTCCCTTCCACTGCAACAGGTGCAGGAGATTTCTCATTCTGGCATACTAATTAGCTATTATATCCTATGGGCGGAACGGTGTCAAACCGCTGGAACTTTTTCTGGGGGAAAATACGAATTTACGGAACATTTACAGTTGCCCCTTGCTTTTTTCTTCCGCTCGGCGGTATACTGAGAACATCGACTCTGAAACAGAGGATTTTGCTCGAAAGGTGGTATCTCCATGAACGCATTTCAATTTCATCTGCCCACACGGATCCTGTTTGGCTCGGACACCATCGCCCAGACGGGCGAGGCGGTCAAGGCGGCAGGCGGCAGCCGGGTGCTGGTGCTCTACGGCACAGGCAGCGTCCAGCGGAACGGCGTCTTGGATAAGGTACTGGCCGCTTTAGACGGGCAGAAGATCCCCTACTGTGTAGAGGGCGGCATCCAGCCCAACCCCCGCCTGGCCAAAGCCCAGGCGCTGGCGGACACCTATGCCGGCAAGGGCATCGACTTCCTGCTGGGGGTAGGCGGCGCCAGCGTGCTGGACACCTGCAAGGCGGTGGCCATCGGCCTGGCCTGCGGCGGTTCCATCTGGGACTACTTTTGCAAGGTGCGCCCCATCACCGGCGCTCTGCCCGTGGGCAGCGTGCTCACCATCGCCGCGGCGGGCAGCGAGACCAGCGACTCGGCGGTTTTGACCGACGAGGCTACTGACAGCAAGCGGGGCTGCAACACCCCCTTCAACCGTCCCGCTTTTGCCATCCTGGACCCCACCCTCACCTACACCCTCCCCGCCTACCAGACTGCCTGTGGGGCAGCGGATATGATGCTGCACACCATGGAGCGCTATTTTGGCGTCAACGCCGGTGCCAACGAGATCACCGACGGCATTGCAGAAGCCCTTCTGCGCACGGTGATCTCCAACGCCCCTAAGGCGCTGAAACAGCCGGACAACTACCAGGCACGGAGCGAGCTGATGTGGTGCGGCAGCCTGTCCCACAACGACCTGACCGGTCTGGGGCGGGGCAAGGACTTTTCCGTTCATCAGCTGGGGCACACGGTCAGTGCTGTGTTCGACCTGGCTCACGGCGCCAGCCTCACTGCCATGTGGTGTCACTGGGCACGGTACGTCTGCCAGACCGATCCGGCTCGGTTCGCCCGACTGGGACGGCAGGTGCTGGGGGTCACCCTCAGCGAGGATGCTGCGGCGGCACGAGAGACCATCACTCAATTTAGCAAGCTGTGGCAGTCCTGGGGATTGCCCACCAGTCTGGGACAGTGCGTGGGCATCCAGACGGAGGGGACTCTGCGGCGGATGGCGCATCTGTGCTCCTACGAAGGCACCCGTACCGTAGGCACCTTCCGGCCGCTGAATGAGACAGATCTGCTGGCCATCTACCGGCTGGCCAACGTCTGATGTTCGGCTATGTAGTAGCAGACCGGAGCAACTTGACCCAAGTACAGGTGGCTCGGTATCGGGAGTGCTACTGCGGGCTGTGCCGTGCCATTGGCCAGCGGCACGGGCAGCACAGTCGGCTCTCCCTGACCTACGACATGACCTTTCTGGTGTTGCTGCTGGACTCGCTGTACGAACCTCATGTGGACGCCGGTGCGTCCCGATGTCTGGTGCATCCGATGCACAAGCAGCTCCACCGAGTGAGTAAGTATACGGAATATGCGGCGGATTTAAATGTAGCCCTGGCCTACTACAACTGCCTGGACGACTGGCAGGATGACCACAGTGTGCCCAAGCTGCTGTACGCCAAAAGTTTGGCCAAGCCCTTTGGGGCGATCCAAGAACGCTGGCCCCAGCAGTGTGCCGTGATGGCGGAGACTTTGGCGGCACTGAGCGAGTTGGAGCAGGCCAAAAGCGCTGACCTGGACGCCGTTTCGGGACTGTTCGGGCAGCTGATGGCGGCGCTGTTCACCCCGGAGGAAGATCGCTGGCAGGCGACCCTGGCGCAGCTGGGGAACACGCTGGGACGGTTCATCTATGTGATGGACGCCTGTTTAGACCAACGCAGTGACGAGCACCACAAGCGCTACAACCCCATCACGGAATTTGAACGGGTCAACGGCTCCTTTGACGGCGAACAGACCCTGACCATGCTCATCGGCGACTGCGCCCTGGCCTTTGAGCGCCTGCCTTTGGAGCAGGATTTAGACTTATTGCGCAACATTCTCTACTCTGGCGTCTGGACGAAATGGATCAGCGCCAAACAACGGAATCAACCCAACCGGAGGAACGACCCCAATGATTGACGATCCCTATCAGGTTCTCGGCGTATCACCCGATGCCAGCCCTGACGAAATCAAAAAAGCATACCGCGCCCTGGCGAAGAAATACCACCCCGACCTCCATCCCAATGATCCGGAGGCCGCTCGGAAGATGAATGAGATCAACGCCGCCTACGACCAAATCAACAACCCCCAGCGCTACCAGCAGGCTCGCCCCGGCAGCTATGGCAGCTACAGCGGCGGCACCGGCGCAGGCGGTGCCCAGGACAACCCCTTCAGCGGCTTCGGCTTTGACGGGTTTGGCTTTGGCTTCGACTTCGGCAGCCAGCAGCAGCGGCAGTACGACACCTCCCAGGACTCCAGTGAGTTCCAGGCGGCGTGGCACTTCATCGTCACCGGAGAATACCAGCAGGCGCTGGATCTGCTCAACCGGATGAACGTCCGAGAGCGCAACGCTCGGTGGTACTACCTCAGCGGCCTGACCAACTCCGGCCTGGGCAACAAAATTTTAGCCCTCCAGCACTTGCAGCAGGCAGTGCGGATGGATCCCAGCAACTACGAGTATCGGCAGGCTCTGCTGCGGATGCAGAGCGGCAGCCAATTCTATCAGAACAACGGCGGTGCCGACTTCTGCGCCTGCAGCAATCCCGGCAACTGGTGCCTATCCATGTGCCTGCTCAACGTCCTGTGCAACAGTCTCTGTTGCAGCGGTGGGTACGGCGGCTATGGCGGGTACGGGTTCCGATGACCTTTCTTCTAAACACACCAACGGCATGACTTTGGTCATGCCGTTTCATCGTTTTTTAATGGTTCCTTTATGGTTTCGCTGTTTCTTGCGTGATAGAATAAGAGCATACCGAAGGATCGAAGGAAAGCGTTCCCAAGAAGAAACATCCTGATCCCCCTATAAAAGACGTTTTCTGGTGTCTCTCCCCTTTGTTTTGAAAACGCCGCTCATCTACTTTCCTTTGCGCTCGACACGTCCAATCCTTGGGTTCCTATTTTCGCAAATTCCATAAAGATTTTATGTGAGGAGGCAGCATCATGTTGAAGATCGCCCATCTGACCAAGACATTTGGAGAGAAAAAGGCCGTGGATGACCTGAGCTTGGAGATCGCTCCAGGCGAAATCTACGGTTTCATTGGCCACAACGGCGCAGGCAAGACCACCACACTGAAATCAGTGGTGGGCATCCAGCAGTTCGATGCAGGCGAGATCACCATCGGCGGTATCTCCCTAAAGAAAGATCCCCTGGCCTGCAAGCGGCAGCTGGCGTACATTCCGGACAATCCCGACCTGTACGACTTCATGACCGGCATCAAGTATCTCAACTTCATCGCCGACATCTTCGGTGTCAGCGCCAGCGACCGACAGGAACGCATCCGGAACTACGCCGACCTGTTCGAGCTGACCGATGACCTGGCTCAGCCCATCGCCGCCTATTCCCACGGCATGAAGCAGAAGCTGGCCATCCTCTCCGCCTGGATCCACACCCCCAAGCTCATCCTCATGGACGAACCTTTCGTAGGACTGGATCCCAAGGCGTCCCACCTGCTCAAGGGCATGATGCGGGAGGTCTGCGACGCCGGCGGCGCCATCTTCTTCTCCACCCACGTGCTGGAGGTGGCGGAAAAGCTGTGCGACAAGGTGGCTATCATCAAGGCCGGCAAGCTCATCCGCTCCGGCACCATGGAGGAGGTCAAGGGTGACGACAGTCTGGAGGATGTTTTCCTGGAACTGGAGGGAGAATAATGGTCAAAACACTGCTGAAAAAGCAAATTGGCGAGATATTCCGCAGCTATTTCTACGACGCCAAGAAAAATAAGCCCCGCTCCAAAGCCTCCACCATCCTCTTCATTCTGTTCTTCGTTTTCCTCATGGTGGGCATTCTGGGCGGGATGTTCGCCCTGCTCTCCTACGTCATATGCGGCGCTTTCGTGTCCGTAGAGATGGGTTGGATGTACTTCTGCATCATGGGGCTGCTGGCCATCCTACTGGGGGCCTTTGGCAGTGTGTTCAACACCTATTCCGGACTTTATCTGTCCAAGGACAATGACCTGCTCCTGTCCATGCCCATCCCGGTGCGCTCCATCATGGTCTCCCGGCTGTTGGGGGTCTACCTGATGGGTCTGATGTACTCGGCGGTGGTCATCCTGCCCGCCGTCATCGTCTACTGGCTCACCGCACCCCTGACCCCAGCCGTCATCATCGGCTCCCTGCTCTTTGTGCTGCTCCTCTCCGTCATCGTCCTCATCCTCTCCTGTGTGCTGGGCTGGGTGGTGGCAAAGATCAGCCTGAAGCTAAAGCACAAGAGCTTTATGACGGCACTGATCGCCCTGGTCGCTCTGGGGGCCTACTACTTCTTCTACTTTAAAGCCCAATCTATGATCGAAGACCTGGTGACCAACGCCTTGGTCTACGGCATGAAGGTGAAGGGCGCGGCCTACTCCCTGTACCTGTTCGGCCGGTACGCTGAGGGGGACTGGGTGGCTATCGCCGTGTTCACTGCGGCAGTGGCCGTCCTCTTTGCCCTGCTGTGGTATGTGCTCTCCCGGAGCTTTTTGGGCATCGTCACCTCCACCGGCAAGACCGCTCGGCGGGAGTACAAGGAAAAGACCGTCCAGCGCCAGAGTATCTCCCGTGCCCTGTTCGGCAAGGAGCTGGGACGGTTCACTGCCAGCGCCAACTATATGCTCAACTGCGGTCTAGGCACTCTGCTGCTGCCGGTAGGCGGCATTGCTCTGCTGGTGAAGGGCAGTATGGCGGCAGAGCTGCTGGACGAACTCCTAGCCCGTCCCGGCTGTACTTCCCTTTTGCTTTGCACTGGGATCTGTATGGTGGCCGCTATGAATGATATGGCCGCTCCCTCTGTCTCTCTGGAGGGCAGAAACCTGTGGCTGGCGCAATCCCTGCCCATCCTGCCCTGGCAGGCGCTTCGAGCCAAGCTGTCCGTACAGCTGGCGCTGACTGGCATTCCAGCGCTGTTCTGCTGCGTCTGTCTCCAGATCGTCTGCCCCGCCTCTCCGGTGGAACGGGTGCTGCTGGTGCTGGTGCCCATGCTCTACGTCCTCTTCTCTGCCCTGTTCGGGCTGTTCCTGGGCGTCAAGCTGCCCAACCTGACCTGGACCAACGAGCTGGCCCCCATCAAGCAGAGCGCCTCCGTGATGATTGCCCTGCTGGGCGGCTGGGCTTACGGCGTGGCGTTGGCGGGACTCTACCTGGCCTTCGCCTGGCGGCTGGGGCTGACGCTCTACCTGGCCCTCTTCGCCCTGGTGACCGCGGTCGGCTGTGTGGTGCTGTACCGGTGGCTGAAAACCCGTGGGGCGGAAATTTTCTCTCATCTGTAAACACACAATAGCGCAAAAAAGCGACACTCCATAGAGTGTCGCTTTTTCTCGTCCAACAGCATGACCCCCTCCGGCGGGTTTCGAGCGATGGCACCTACCACTCGGTGGAACAGGCGGGGCGGTGGGCGCAAGATGGGTGCAAAGTCAGGGACGGAAACGATTGCAAGTTCTTTTAAAATCCAGTATACTGGAAGCAATAATATGTCATTTAAGGGAAGGTGCGCAATATGGCGTTGAATTTATCGAAAGCTGAACGTGAGTGGTTGGAAGCTGGCTTGAAAGAGGCAGAACCGTATGCCCCAGATGACCCGATTTTCAACACGCTTGATGCCGATATCGATATCGACCGTTATCGTGCTACGGTAGCTAGACGTTTGTTGGCGCGAGACGACGAAGAAAAAGCCAAGCTTGCCCAAAGCAAGCAAGAAAAATAAACTGACAGAAGCACAGTGCAAACGCACTGTGCTTCTGTGTTTCAATTCACACCTCTAATGATAACAGCAACTCTTTTATCATCTGGTTTGGGCGGAAAGAGGATTCTTTTTATCTGCCGCTTTTCTCCATTGATTATGATATCTTGTCCCACTTTCAGTTCGTTGTTACTGTCCACAACGCAAACAGTGCCCCATGAGGTATGAAAAAGTTCTGTTGATTCCAACTTAGTCCCCTATTTCAGCTTTGTTTTGAGGATGATTCCGCTGACTCACTCCCACTCAATCGTCCCCGTAGGCTTGGGCGTCAGGTCGTACAGCACTCGGTTCACGCCGTCCACTTCGTGGGTGATGCGGTCAGTAATCTTCTGGAGGAGGGCGAAGGGCACGTCCTCCACGGTGGCGGTCATAGCATCCACCGTGTTGACCGCACGGAGGATGACCGGCCAGGCATCGGTACGCTTGCCGTCCCGGACGCCGACGGATTTCAGGTCGGGAATGATGGTGAAATATTGCCAGACCTTACCGGCCAGCCCCGCCTTCTGGAACTCCTCCCGCAGGATAGCATCGGATTCCCGAACGGCTTCCAGCCGATCTCGGGTGATAGCGCCCAGGCAACGGACGCCCAAGCCAGGGCCGGGGAAGGGCTGGCGGTAGACCATGCCATCCGGCAGACCCAGAGCCTTGCCGCAGGCGCGGACTTCGTCTTTAAAGAGCATCTTGAGGGGTTCCACCAGCTCAAAGCCCAGGTCTTTCGGCAGGCCGCCCACGTTGTGGTGGGCTTTGACAGGCTTGACGGTCTTGGTGCCGCTCTCAATGATGTCGGGATAGATGGTGCCCTGCCCCAGGAAGGAGATGCCGTCCAGCTTGCGGGCTTCTTCTTCAAAGACATGGATGAATTCAGCGCCGATGATCTTGCGCTTCCGTTCCGGATCGGACACGCCAGCCAGCTTATCCAGGAAGCGGTCTGCTGCATCTACATAGATGAGGTTGGCATCCATCTGGTTGCGGAACACCTGGATGACCTGTTCCGGCTCGCCCTTGCGGAGCAGGCCGTGGTTGACATGGACGCAGGTGAGCTGCTTGCCAACGGCCTTGATGAGCAGGGCGGCCACCACGGAGGAATCCACGCCGCCGGACAGGGCCAGCAGCACCTTCTTGTCCCCCACCTGGCTGCGGATCAGCTCCACCTGGTCGGCGATGAAGTTGTCCATATTCCAGTTGGCTTCTGCGCCGCACAGACCGAAAACGAAATTGGACAGGGCTTCCTTCCGCTCCGCCTCGTTCAGAGGCCAGGGGGCGTCATCCTGGTGGTCTACCATGAGGACAGGTACGGGGGCGTTGTAGATCTCCTTGGCCACGTCGATCACTTCCCCGTCCACGATGCGGTTGGGGCCGCCGTTGAGGATGATGCCCTTCACATTGGGCAGGGCGTCCAGCTGGGCGCGGGTGATGTCATGGGGGTGAATTTCGCTATATACGCCCAGAGCACGGATCTCTCTGGCCAGGCGGGGGTTTTCTTCGCTGCCCAGATCCAGGATCACGATCATATCTTGTTTCATAACCAGTTGTCCTCCCGTAGTCAGTTAGTGAAGTTGTCAAAGTAGCCCTGCACCAAAATGACAGGGGTGCCCTTATCGCCGGAGCCGCTGGTCAGGTCGCACAGGGAGCCGATCAGGTCGGTCAGGCGGCGAGGGGTGGTGCCCTGAGCGGCCATGTCCCCCACCAGGTTGCTGGCCTTGCTCTTGATGCGGTCAGAGATGGCTTCCTTCAGAGCCTCGCCGGACAGGTCTTTGAAGTCGTTGTCCGCCAGGTACTTGAGCTTCAGCTCGTTGGGAGTACCTTCCAGGCCGGCGGTATAAGCCACGCCTACGCAGGGGTCAGCCAGCTCCCAGATCTTCCCCACAGGGTCTTTGAAGGCACCGTCGCCATAGACCATCACTTCCACATGGGCGCCAGTCTTGGCCAGCACCTGTGCCTGGATGTCCTCCACCAGACCCTGGCAGGCACGGGGGAACAGCTTGACGGTATCTTCATTGGACTTGTTGGAACCCAGCAGGCCGTACTGCTCATTGCAGCCGCTGCCGTTGACGGGCTGGGTCATCAGATCGTCCAAACCGTAGACGATCTCCGCACCGGCAGCCTTCAGCAGGCGCTTGGTACGGGCGCGGGTGTGGATGTCACAAGCCAGCACCTTTTTGGTGTAGGGCAGAACGGCACGGGGGTCGTTGGCCAGGATGACTTCCACCTCTGCGCCGCAGTCCCGAATGAGGTCGCTGTAATACTGGATGTAGTCCACACCAGTGAAGGGGTGCTTGTTCTCGCCAAACAGTTCCCGATACCGCTCCAGGGTCAGCACATCGCTGTAGGGGTTGACACCTGCTTCATCCAGCTGATCCAGGGTCACCAGGCCGTTGCCCACCTCATCGCTGGGATAGCTGAGCATGAGCACGATCTTGTCTGCGCCCTTGGCGATGCCCCGCAGACAGATAGCAAAACGGTTGCGGGAAAGGATGGGCAGGATGACGCCGATGGCGCCGGTGCCGAACTTGGCGCGCACGTCGGCGGCGATGTCGTCTACCGAGACATAGTTGCCCTGAGCGCGAGCCACTATCGACTCGGTGACAGCGATGACATCTTGATCCCGTAATTGGAAGCCCTCCTGTTCGGCCGCTTCCAACACACTGGTGACTACGATATTGGCCAGGTCGTCCCCCTGGCGGATGATCGGGCAGCGAATGCCCCGAGATACAGTACCAACTTTCCGTTCCATAAATAACGCTCCATTATCATCTGTTTTTTCGCCTTCTCAAAAAGCGCGATAGGGGTATTATATCATAAAAAATGCTTATCTTTCAACATTTCCACTTGGTTTGCTGTAAATTTTGCCCTGTCTATCCCAAAAGAAAGCGATCCTCCACCCAAACTCAGGGCAAAGGGTCGCTTTTTTCTTTGTATTGCTGCGGCAAGAGGTCACCCCTCCTGGATGCGGCGCTCGATGATGTCATAGTGCCGGTCGATGGCCGCCTCGCACCGCTGGCGGTCGTGGGTCAGGATGGCCTCGAACATCTCCTGATGTGCCTTTTTCAGCGCCCCCTTTACCTCCGGCGAAGCGTAGCGGATGACAAAATCGATCCATTCTCGGTACACGTCCGTGATAGCGTTCATCAGCTCGAAGAACAGGTTGTTGTAGGACGCTTCCACCAGCAGGTAGTGGAACTTCCGGTCGTTCTCGATCTCCTCCTCGATGTCCGCCCCTTCTTGGTTCAACAGCCGTTCCGCTTCCAGCTGCCACGCTGGGGACACGATCTGATCGGCGGCGAACTGACAGATACACTTCTCTAGGGATCGGCGGACGGCGCAAATCTCCCGCTGGCTGGTCTTGTTCAGCAGCAGCATCATCTGGATCATGCCGGACAGGCTGTTGGAGATGCTTCCAGTCAGGTAGTGCCCCGACCCCTGCTTGCTCTCGATCATCCCCATGTTCTCCATGGTGCGCAGAGCCTCTCGCGTAGAGTTGCGGCTGATGCCCAAATCCTCCGCAATGGCACGCTCGGTAGGCAGGCGGGAGCCCACCGTCAGCATCCCCGCCCGAATCTGGTCGGACAGGTAGTCGATGGCCTTTTGGTATTCTCGGCGGTTTTCACTCATGATGACGCTCCTTCTGTGCCTGCGGCGGGAATCTCTTTCCTTATTATACTAGAGGTTTTGATTCTGTCAATCTGCTGCCGCTACGCACAGGGGCGCATCATTGAGACAACACTTCCACGATATATTCCACCGGCACCGACTCAGTGCACCAGACATCGTTCTCGGCCTTTCCGAACACAAATCCAGCGTCACCCATCTTTTGGGCGTCGATCTTCAGCACCACTGGCGTCAGATGCCAGCGGACAGCCGACTGCCACGCCTTCTCTGGGTCGGCTTGCAGATGAACTGCGTGTCGGCTCATCTTGCTGATGGCGCCGCTTTTTCTGATCTTTTCAACAGCGGCCGTGGTCGTGCCGTGATACAAAAAGTCAGGCGGGGTCAGATACTCCAACTCTGGCTCCACCCATGGGATGGAATGACCCTGACACGCTTTGATCTTGGAATGGTCTGCATTGAACCGGTAGCGTCCCTTGCTGTCCTGGGCTACGATGGCTTCCAGCTTTCCAAAATCCAGTTGATACCTTCCCCCTTTGTTGACACCCTCAATCAAGTCCTCCACCAAGACCCAGCCGTGCTTGTCCATCGCCAAATGGATGGTCTCCGGTCTATGGCGGAGCAGAAAACTCAGGTACACCGAGATATTTTTCTTCGCCATGAAAATCACCGCCCTTTTTCCTTGATTATAACCGATAAAAAAGGCGGGGGCAATCCCCCGCCTTTCCCTTATGACACCGCATCCAGCATATTTTCCACGAAGATGCCGTACCCCCGTGTGGGGTCGTTGAGCAGCACATGGGTCACCGCACCCACCAGCTTGCCATCCTGGAGGATGGGGGAGCCGCTCATGCCCTGGACGATGCCGCCGGTCTGTTCCAGCAGTCGTTTGTCGTTGACCTGAAGGAGCAGGTTCCGAGTGTGGTCGCCCAGCTCCGGATAAATCCGCAAAATTTCCACAGAATACGATTCCACCTGTTCCCCGTCCACGTTGCAGCGGATGACTGCCGCACCCGTCCGGACGGCGCTCCGCTTGGCCACAGGCACCGGCTGGCCTGGAAAGATCTCTGGCTGGGCACGACCCAGCACGCCGCAGTCGCTGTTGGCATATAGGGTGCCAATGTCGTGGGTCAGGTCGAAGGTGCCGTGGAGCTGTCCAGGCTGGGATTTTTGTCCTTTGATGACCGCAGACACCGACGAGGACAAGATGCCGCCGGAGCGGATGGGCACCAGCAGTCCGGTGTCAATGTCGTTGATGCCATGTCCCAGGGCGGCAAATACCTGGTTGTCCGGATCATAGTAGGTCACCGTGCCGATGCCTGCCATAGAGTCTCGGAGCCACGCCCCCAGTTTATAGGTGCCGTCCGCCATACAGGGCACCGCCTCCGCCGTCACCGCCATCTGACGCCCGTCCCGCAGCGCTTGGATAGACATGGCGCGGCCGCCGTTCTTGCGCACCGCTTTGGCCACCTCGTCAATGGAGTTCACCGGCTGGTTTTCAATTTCGGTGATGATGTCCCCCTCTTGCAGACCGCACTGCTTGGCCGGCCACACGCCGCCTTCCTTCGTTTTGATCTCAGACAGCGCCACCACCATAACGCCCTTGGAAAAGAGCTTGATGCCCACCGTCCGTCCCACTGGGATGAGTGTTTTCTCCGTCTCTGCCTCACCGGCGCAGGACACCGCCGGTGGGGCAAAAACGCTCTGGGCGCAGGCCGCCTGGGCAGTCAGCCCTACCGTCAACACCACTGCGCATACAAAAAATAACAGCCAATTCCATACTCGCTTTCCCTCTTTCATCGCAAATTCCCCCGCTTCACATCTCCTGGCGCATTGTGCGCAAGGTTAATATGACCGGTGAGGACGAAAAAAAGCGTCCGGCTCATTGCCAATGTTCGGCGGCTTTGGCTGTCCAATCTCGCCCAGCACTGTGGGACAGGCGATTGGATTTTATGCCTGTAAAATGATCGATTTTTTTGCAATTTTTTCAGCGCAGCCTACGGCGAACGCTCGCTCCTTCTATCATGCCCCTATTCTCTCCTTTGTGCAGCCGGTTTCCCATTGGCTTTTTCCCTGCGATGTGCTATAAATAGAGTATTCATGATTCTTTCACGAAATTTTTAAATTCTCTTATGACTCTTTTTACTGGCATAGGTTATACTGGTATCATCCTCAATCGTTAAGGAGATTTCTCTCATGTCTCAAAAAGACAGAAAAAAATGGCTGGCCGCTTTGGCCATCGTCCTCTTGCTGGCCGCCTTCTGTGTGGTTCTCTGGCACACGGGTCTGCTGGAAAAGCTGAAAAATGTGGAACAGCTGCAAGTTTACTTAGCCTCCCACACACCCTGGTCCCAACTGATTTTTCTGGGACTCCAACTGTGCAGTGTCATCATCGCCCCCATCCCCAGCAATATCATTGCTGCCGCCGGCGGCGCCGCCTTTGGGATTTGGCCTGGGTTCCTCATCACCTTGGTGGCTGTGCTCGTTGGCTCCTGCACTACCTTCACTTTGGCTCGAACCTTGTGCAAAGACTTTGCCGACCGGGTCATTCGTCCCAAGCTCTCCCCCAAATATTTGGAGTTGCTGGATCGGAAGCGGGACACCTTTTTGGCCTTGGCCTTCTTTTTCCCCCTCTTTCCGGATGATCTGCTGTGCATCATGGCCGGTCTGACCGAGATCTCCTTCCGCCGCTTCTTCATCATCGTCCTGCTGACCCGACCGTGGGGATTGCTGGCGGCCAACATCTTCGGCAGCTCTCTCTTTTCCTTCTCCCCCAAGGCCATTCCCCTGCTGGTCATCGCTGTGGCGCTGTTCATCGTAGGGATGATCTATGGAGATCGGCTGGAACAGCTGATTTTAAATTACATTGCGAAACGGAAAAATTCTTAAATTCTCTTTTTTTCACATTGACAGCCGCCTGTGCATATGATAAAGTAACTTAAACTTTATCCAATCAAGTTCTTCGGAACCGGGCCGCAAGGCAGCAGATTCAAATCTGTGGGACACTCTTTGTCCCACAGATTTTTTTATTCTCATGGAAATCAAAGGAGGTCTTCTCTATGACTACCCCCCATGTACAAACCAACCACTCCAAACTGGCTATGCAAGTCTCCCGCAACACCATCATTGGTAACTTTGTCCTGACCGCTTTCAAGCTGGCCGCCGGTATTCTGGGACACTCCAGCGCTATGCTCTCCGACGCCATTCACTCCGCCTCGGATGTGTTCTCCACCCTCATCGTCATGGTGGGTATCCGCATCTCCGGCAAAAAAGCGGACGGCAATCACAACTACGGCCACGAACGGTTGGAGGCGGTGGCCGCCATCCTGTTGGCGGTGGTGCTGGCCGCCACTGGCGTCTTTATTGGCTACTCCGGCGTCCGCAGCATCCTGGCCGCCAACTATGGCGGCCTACAGGTACCCGGCACGCTGGCACTCATCGCCGCCATTGTGTCCATTGTGGTCAAAGAGGGGATGTTCTGGTACACCCGCCAGGCTGCCGATAAAATCCACTCCGCCGCCCTCATGGCGGACGCCTGGCATCACCGCTCCGATGCTCTGTCCTCCGTTGGCTCCCTGGTGGGTATCGCTGGGGCACAGCTGGGACTGCCCATTTTGGATCCCATCGCCAGCTTGGTCATCTGCCTGTTCATCCTGAAGGCTTCCTATGACATCTTCATGAGCGCCGTCCGGCAGCTGGTGGATCAATCCGCCGACCCGGAGGTAGAATCCGCCATGGCAAAAACCATCCGGTCACAGGAGGGCGTGCTGCGGCTGGATCTGCTGCGCACCCGCCAGTTTGGCAGTCGGCTGTATGTAGACGTAGAGATCGCCGCCGATGGCAATCAGACCTTATTCGCCGCCCACGCCATCGCCGAACAGGTTCACAACCAGATCGAGGCGCAATTCCCCACAGTCAAACATTGCATGGTACACGTCAATCCCATCGCCAAGGCTTGAACCAAGTCGAAGCGGTCAGGTTCCAATGGAACCTGACCGCTTCTTCTATATCGTCCGATTTTTGGGAGCGCTATTTGCTTGTTTATCAGATGCCGCTGGCACCGTAGTTGGACAGGACACGGGCGGAAGGATCGTCCACGTCGCAGCCTTCCCACTCCTTGTTGGGCATCCAGAAGCCGGCGATCATATGAGCCTGGCCGGGGTAATACTTCTCAAAGAGTTCCCGATAGAGCAGGGATTCCTTGGTGAAGGGGGTGGCGTAGTCATACTGCTTGCACTTGGACTGGAACTCCTCATCGGTGTAATAGCCCTCGGCGTACTCCTTCAGGTCGTCCACCAGGGAGTGACCCACGGCGTCAGAGAAGGCGGCCTTTTCCCGATAAAGAATGTCATGGGGCAGGTAATCGCCTTCGAACGCATGGCGGAGCAGGTATTTGCCCTTGCCGTAGACGTTCATCTTCTTGGCCGGGTCGATGGACATGACGTATTTCACGAAGTCCAGGTCACCGAAGGGCACGCGAGCTTCCAGGGAGTTGACGGAGATGCAGCGGTCGGCACGGAGGACATCGTACATATGCAGCTCCCGAATACGCTTCTGGGCTTCCGCCTGGAAGGCTTCCGGGGAGGGGGCAAAGTCGGTGTACTTGTATCCGAACAGCTCATCGGAGATCTCACCGGTGAGCAGAACCCGAATGTCGGTGGTCTCGTGGATGGCCTTGCAGATCAGGTACATCCCCATACTGGCACGGATGGTAGTGATGTCATAGGTGCCCAGCAGCTGCACCACGTCCTCCAGAGCGGCCAGGACGTCCTCCTTGGTGATGATGACCTCGGTGTGGTCGCTGCCGATGTAGTCGGCCACCTGCTTGGCGTATTTCAGGTCGATGGCGTCCTCGCTCATGCCGATGGCGAAGGTGCGGATGGGTTCCTTGCTCTTACGGGCTGCGATGGCGCAGACCAGAGAGGAATCCAGGCCGCCGGAGAGCAGGAAGCCCACCTTGGCATCGGCGATCAGGCGCTTTTCAATGCCTTTGACCAGCTTTTCATGGATTTTGGAGCAGATCGTCTCCACATCATCCATACACACCTCGTCTACTGCGGCGATGTCGTTGTAGCAGACGAATTCCCCGTCCTTATAGTAGTGTCCGGGAGGGAAGGGCATGATCTCGCCCACCAGCCCCACCAGGTTCTTGGGTTCGCTGGCAAAGACGATGACGCCATGGGGGTCGTAGCCATAGTACAGGGGACGAATGCCGATGGGGTCACGGGCGGCGATGTAGCTCTGGGTGTCTCCATCGTAGAGGATCAGGGCAAACTCCGCATCCAGACGGCGGAACATATCTGTGCCGTACTCCTTATACATGGGCAGCAAGATCTCACAGTCGGACTCGCTGACGAAGGTGTATTTGCCCGTCTCCATCAGCTTCTTTTTCAGGCGGGGGAAGCAATAAATTTCGCCGTTGCAGACCACATAGCTGCCGTCCAGCTCGAAGGGCTGCATTCCTTCCGGATGCAGACCCATGATGGCCAAACGGTGGAAACCCAACAGCCCCTTGCCGGTGTCAATGATCCGGCTGTCATCGGGACCGCGGGAGATGGTGCGGTCAAAAAATCGCTTAAATTCAGATACAGTGACACCGCGGTCACAGAACCCCATAATCGAACACATAGAAAAATCCTCCTACATAAGATTTTCAGCATCGGATAGGGCGAGTGCTGTAACTCGCGGTGCCACCTATCTTTGTTCTCTTGTGCGCTTCTGACAAAGCGCTGCTCCCTGACGCGGAGCGGTCGGCGCACCTACTGGGGGCTGAAAAGCCCGGTTCAGATTGCAGCTCATCCGGTGTTCTTCCCCCAGGTTCCTCTATGCGGCTCTCACCTGTTCCGCACTCTCTGTGAGGGGATATCCTGGGCTACTTTTCCGAATTCAAACGCTTTTCCATATGATATTCAGTCAAGTATTGCGAAATGAAATTGGTTGCGGTCAGCTCTCGTCCTGGAGGGCATCATAGCCTTCCTCACCGGTACGAACCTTGACCACGTTCTCAACGTCATAGACGAAGATCTTGCCGTCGCCGATATGGCCGGTGTACAGGGCACGCTTTGCGGTGTCAATGACACTCTGGACGGGAACCTTGCTGACCACGATGTCCACCTGTACCTTAGGCAGCAGGTTGGTCTCCACCTGAACACCACGGTAGTATTCCGGCTTGCCGCCCTGGACGCCACAGCCCAAGACGTGGGAAACGGTCATGCCCGTGATGCCAATGCCCATCATGGCGTTCTTCAGTGCATCGAAGCGGGATTCCTTGCAGATAATCTCCACCTTGGTCATCTTAGGCATACCTTCGGTGAAGGTGGGAACCTTCTTGACGGGGATGGCTTCTGCTTCGGGCGTGTCGCCAGTGACAGCAACAACGGGTTCGGAAACGGAGAAGGAAGTGTACTTATCCACAGCGGGAACAAAGTCGGGGTAGGCGCTGGGCAGGCCATGCTCGGTGCTGTCCAGACCGGCCAATTCTTCTTCTTCGGTGACACGGAGGCCGTGGCACTTCTTGATGACGGTGAAGGTAATGATCATCATGATGGCAGCGTAAGCAGCAACGGTGACAAAGCCCAGCAGCTGCAGACCGGTCTGATGGAAATCGCCCGTGTAGAACAGGCCGCGCAGACCAGCGGGAGCATCGGGGTTGGCCAGCAGACCCACTGCGATGGTGCCCCAGATGCCGTTTGCCATGTGAACGCCCACAGCACCTACAGGGTCATCAATGTGCAGCTTCAGATCCAGCAGCTCGACCACGACCACAACCAGGATGCCGGAGACGATGCCGACGATGCCGGAACCCAGAGCGTCATAGGCGTCACAGCCAGCGGTCACGCCTACCAGGCCAGCCAGAGAAGCGTTCAGGCACATGGATACATCGGGCTTGCCGTTGCGGATCCAGGTGTAGAGCATGGTGGTAACAGTAGCCACAGAGGGAGCCACAGTGGTGGTCAGGAAGATGGAAGCCAGCTCAGACGGAGTGGTTGCTGCCGCGCCGTTGAAGCCGTACCAGCCCAGCCACAGGATGAACACGCCCAGGGCGCCCAGGGTGATGGAATGACCGGGGATGGCGTTGACCTTGACCACCTTGCCGGAGGCGTCCTTGACGTACTTGCCAATACGGGGGCCAAGGAAGATGGCGCCTACCAGAGCGGCGATGCCGCCCACCATGTGGATGGCGCAGGAACCAGCGTAATCGTGGAAGCCCAGCTGGCTCAGCCAGCCGCCGCCCCAGATCCAATGGGCTTCGATGGGATAGATGAACAGGGAAATGACTGCGGAATAAATGCAGTAGGCGGAGAACTTGGTGCGCTCTGCCATAGCGCCGGAGACGATGGTGGCGGTGGTGGCACAGAAGACCAAGTTGAACACGAAGGTGGAAGCGGCAGTGAAGCCCTCAGCAGGGCTTGCGATGAAGGCCTTGAAGTTGGTCCACAGCTCCATGTTGGGCAGACCGATCAGACCGAACAGGGTATCTTCCCCCATCATCAGGGTGTAACCCAAGAGGGAAAAGACGATGGTGCCAATGCAGAAGTCCATCAGGTTCTTCATGATGATGTTGCCTGCGTTCTTCGCTCTGGTAAAGCCTGTCTCTACCATGGCGAAGCCGGCCTGCATCCAGAAGACCAAAGCGGCGCCGATCAGATACCAAAATTCTATTGTCATACTCTCTACAACTCCTAACTCTCAACTGTCAATGTTGTGGTTGCTATTTTTGCAAGTGAGTTCTCTTTCCTGCAAAACAGTTCTCTTTCAAACGGCGCTCCTGCCCCGCTCTCCACGGAGGTCAGCCGTCTTTGCACTCACTTTTACCGCATTTCTTTTTGGCACTTTTATTGCCGATTCATGCGGTTATAGCTCGACATTGCTGCCATATGAGTCACCTTCTTCATAGAAAATAAAAAAAAGAGGCACTGATAGCGGGAGCGCTTACTCCGTGGCATCAGTGCCTTTCATGGTGCTAATGATACGCCGAATGCTGCAATCTGTCAATGGTGAAATTGCATAATTCCGAACCTTTCCGACTCCCTGCAATTTCACTGACGGTACATTGACAAAGAGAACCTGGTACGTTATGATAGTCTAACACGAACAAAGACGTTTGTCCACAGGAGAGGTATGCCCTGCCGATGGACAACGTTCTTTTTTTCACTATTTTATATAAGGTATCAAACCGAAAGGGGCTGCAACACATGAAGTATTTAGAAGGACAAGTGCGCATCCCATCCGGCTGCGCGATTTCGGCGGTCATCTCCAAGGATGGGAACAAAATGACCGGCGCCGCCATTATGGAGAGCATGAAACCCATGCACGAGCGCTCCAACGGCCTAGGCGGCGGCTTTGCCGCTTATGGCATCTACCCCGACTACAAAGACTGCTTTGCGCTGCACCTCTTTTTCCACGACAACGACTGCCGTGCCCAATGTGAGCGCTATTTAAAGGAGCGTCTGGAGGTGGTCTGGGCGGAGGAGATCCCCACCCGCAAGATTCCGGAAATCACCGATGAGCCGCTCATCTGGCGCTATTTCGCCACTCCACTCCGCTCCGTCCTCCGCTCCATGCAGCTGGACGAACAGGAGTACATCGCCCGCATTGTTATGTATATTAACCGTGCCATCGACGGCGCTTACGTCTTCTCCAGCGGCAAGGACATGGGCTGCTTCAAGGCGGTGGGCTATCCGGAGGACGTGGGTCGGTTCTACAAGCTGGACGAATATGAGGGCTATTCCTGGACTGCTCACGGCCGTTATCCCACCAATACCCCCGGCTGGTGGGGCGGCGCCCACCCCTTTGGGCTGCTGAACTGGTCGGTGGTGCACAACGGGGAAATTTCCTCCTACGACGCCAACCGGCGTTTCATTGAAATGTATGGCTACCACTGTGCCCTCCAGACGGACACCGAGGTCATCACCTACATCGTCGATTACCTCCTCCGCCGGCAAGGTCTGACCCTGGAAGAAACCGCCTCCGTCATTGCCGCCCCCTTCTGGAGCACCATCGCCCGAAAGAGCGATCCGGAACGACAACAGCTGACCTACCTGCGCAAGCTCTTCCCCAGCCTGTTGGTCACTGGCCCCTTCTCCATCGTGCTGGGCTTTGAGGGCGGTTTGATGGCGCTGAACGACCGCTTAAAGCTCCGCTCTATGGTGGTGGGCGAGAAGGATGACAAGGTGTATATCGCCAGCGAGGAATCGGCTATCCGCACCATGGAACCTGACGTGGAACATCTGTACGCCCCAGCTGGGGGCGAGCCTGTGATCGTCCGAGTAAAGGAGGGCGCTGTGTAATGAAGATCAACTATTTCTACCCAGAATATGAAGTGGTGCGCCAAGACAGCCGCTGCACCCGCTGCCGTATCTGCGAAAAGCAGTGTGCAAATGGCGTACATTTCTATGATGAAACGCACCAAGTTATGCTCAGCGAGGATGCCCGCTGTGTGAACTGCCACCGCTGTGTGGCCACCTGTCCCACCCGTGCCATCAAGATCGTCAAGAGCGACTGCGATTTGAAGGAAAATGCCAACTGGAGCAGCAGCGTGATGAAGGAGATCTATAAGCAGGCCGAAAGCGGCGGTGTGCTGCTGTCCTCTATGGGCACCCCCAACACCCTTCCGGTGTACTGGGACAAGATCCTCATCAACGCCTCCCAGGTCACCAACCCCTCCATTGACCCCCTCCGAGAGCCGATGGAGACTAAGGTCTTTTTGGGCAAGCAGCCCGCCCGCATCCGCCGGAAGGCGGACGGCACTTTGGACTGCACCTTGCCGCCCCAGTTGGAGCTTTCCATGCCGGTGATGTTCTCCGCCATGAGCTACGGCTCCATCAGCTACAACGCCCACCAGAGCTTGGCCAGAGCCGCCAGCACCCTGGGCATCTATTACAACACCGGCGAAGGCGGCCTTCACGAGGATTTCTACTGCTACGGTGAGAACACCATCGTCCAGGTGGCCTCCGGCCGGTTCGGCGTCCACGAGGATTATCTGAACGCCGGCGCCGCCATTGAGATCAAAATGGGACAGGGCGCTAAGCCCGGCATCGGCGGCCATCTGCCTGGGGCCAAGATCGTAGGGGATGTATCCCGCACCCGTATGGTGCCGGAAGGCTCGGACGCCATCTCCCCTGCCCCCCATCATGACATCTACTCCATCGAGGATCTGCGCCAGCTGGTCTACTCCCTGAAGGAAGCCACTCACTACCAAAAGCCCATCATCGTCAAAGTGGCCGCCGTCCACAACATCGCTGCCATCGCCAGCGGCATCGCTCGAAGCGGTGCGGACATCATCGCCATTGACGGGTTCCGAGGCGGCACCGGCGCAGCTCCTACCCGCATCCGAGACAACGTAGGCATTCCCATTGAGCTGGCGCTGGCTGCCGTTGACCAGCGGCTGCGGGATGAGGGCATCCGGAATGAGGTATCCATCGTGGTAGGCGGCAGCATCCGCAGCGCCACTGATGTAGTCAAGGCCATCGCCCTGGGCGCAGACGCCTGCTACATCGCCACCGCCGCCCTGCTGGCCATGGGCTGCCACCTGTGCCGCACCTGCCAAGCAGGCAAGTGCAACTGGGGCATTGCCACCCAGGTGCCGGAGTTGGTGGCACGGCTGAATCCGGACGAGGCCAGCCAGCGGCTCATCCATCTGCTCACCGCCTGGAACCATGAGATCAAGGAGCTGATGGGCGGCATGGGCATCAACTCCATCGAAGCCCTCCGGGGCAACCGGCTCATGCTCCGCGGCGTGGGACTGAATGAGAAGGAACTGGAGATCCTGGGCATCGCCCACGCAGGAGAATAAGGAGGGTGCGAGTATGACGATTGACGCAAGAAGCGTGGCTTTTGACCAACTGAACCAACATGTACAGGCGCTGGACTGCGACTGCACCATCACCCACTGCCTGGGACAGCGCTTTATCGGAACCGGTATGTGCCGTCACCAGGTGTCCATCCACGGCACGCCGGGGAATGCCCTGGGCGCATATCTCAACGGCGGCATCCTGGAGGTGTTCGGCAACGCCCAGGATGCAGTGGGCGACACCATGAACGCCGGCTCCATCATCGTCCACGGCAGCGTGGGCGACACCGCAGGCTACGCCATGCGGGGCGGCGCCATCTACGTCCAAGGCAACGCTGGCTATCGGGCAGGCGTCCACATGAAGGCTTATCAGGACACCCTGCCAGTGATGGTCATCGGCGGGCGCACGGGCAGCTTTTTGGGTGAGTATCAGGCCGGTGGGCTGATCCTTGTCCTGGGGCTGCACCAGGACGGCAAGCCCATCGCCAGCAATTTCCCCTGCACGGGAATGCACGGCGGCAAGCTCATCCTCCGTTCCGATTGCAGCCATCTGCTTTTCCCGCCTCAGGTGACCACCCATCTGGCGGACGAGGACGAGCTGCAAGAGATTCGCCATTATGTAGCAGAGTACTGCCGTCTTTTTGACCAGGACGCAGACGCCATCATGGACAGCCCCTTCACCGTGGTCACGCCGGACAGCAGCAATCCCTATAAGCAAATGTATGTGGCCAACTGAACCACAGACAAAAACCCCCTGTGCAGTCGCACAGGGGGTTTTCTGATACAAATGTTAGATTAGAACAGGCCGGTGATGACGCCATCTGCATCAATGTCGATGCGTTCTGCCGCAGGTACCTTGGGCAGACCGGGCATAGTCATGATGTCGCCAGTCTGTACCACAATGAAGCCTGCACCAGCAGAAACCTTCACCTTGCTGACGGAAACGGTAAAGCCCTCCGGACGCCCCAGCTTTTCGGGGTCATCGGACAGAGAATACTGGGTCTTTGCCATACAGATGGGCAGATCGCCGCAGCCCAGTTCTTCCAGCTTGGCGATGGCCTTGTTGGCATCGTTGGAGTAGGTGACTGCTTCGCCGCCGTAGATTTTTTTCACAATGGCTTCGATCTTGGCCTTGATGGGCTGGTTCAGCTCATAGCTGAACTGGAAGTCATGGGGCTGCTCACACAGACGCAGCACTTCCTCTGCCAGCTCCAGGCCGCCTTCGCCGCCCTTGCCCCACACTTCGCTCATGGCCACGTTCACACCCAGCTCCTGGCACTTGGCACGGATGAGATCCAGCTCGGCATCGGTGTCCTGGACGAACCGGTTGATGGCCACAACGGCAGGCAGACCAAAGACCTTGGTGATGTTCTCCACGTGCTTGAGCAGGTTGGGCAGACCCTTCTCCAGGGCTTCCAAGTTTTCGGTGCCCAGCTCACTCTTGGGCACGCCGCCGTTGTATTTCAGCGCCTTGACAGTGGCCACGATGACCACAGCGCTGGGGTCGAAGCCAGCGGCACGGCACTTGATGTCCAAAAACTTCTCCGCACCCAGATCTGCGCCGAAGCCAGCCTCAGTGACCACATAATCGGCCAGCTTCATGCCGGCGTCGGTGGCGGAGACGGAGTTGCAGCCGTGGGCGATGTTGGCGAAGGGGCCGCCGTGGACGATGGCGGGGTTGTGCTCCAGGGTCTGCACCAGGTTGGGCTTGATGGCGTCCTTGAGCAGGACGGTCATAGCGCCTTCCGCCTTCAGGTCATGGGCGGTGACCGGCTGACCGGCACGGTTGTAGCCCACGATGATGCGCGCCAAGCGCTGCTTCAGATCCATCAGGTCGGAAGCCAGGCAGAGGACTGCCATGATTTCAGAGGCAACGGTGATATCAAAGCCGTCTTCCCGGGGCACGCCCTGCATCCGGCCGCCAATGCCGTCGATGACGTTGCGGAGCTGCCGGTCGTTCATATCCACACAGCGGCGCCAGGTGATGTTCTTCACGTCGATGTCCAGGGCGTTCCCCTGCTGAATGTGGTTGTCCAGCATAGCGGCCAGCAGGTTGTTGGCTGCGCCGATGGCGTGGAAATCGCCGGTGAAGTGGAGGTTGATGTCCTCCATGGGGATGACCTGGGCGTAGCCGCCGCCGGCTGCGCCGCCCTTGACGCCAAAGACCGGCCCCAAAGAAGGTTCCCGCAGGCAGAGCATGGTGTTCTTGCCCAGTTTGGCCATGGCATCCGCCAGACCCACGCTGGTGGTGGTCTTGCCCTCTCCGGCGGGGGTGGGGTTGATGGCAGTGACCAGGATCAGCTTGGCTTTGCGGGGGGCGTCCCGTAGGGGCCGGATGTCGATCTTAGCCTTGACCTTGCCGTAGTATTCCAGCAGATTTTCATCAATCCCCGCTTTTTCTGCTACCTGGCTGATGGGAAGCATAGGCGTGCTCTGTGCGATTTCAATATCCGACTTGATGCGGTTTTCTTCTTTCATCTTCTGATTCATGGGCAAATCATCCTTTCTGTCCGTCAAACGTACTCGTATCTGAATCTTTCGGGCGCAAAAAAACGCCGAACATCCAGACCCATTCTTCCTTGGCCCAGACGGTCGGCACATTGACTGTCAAACAGTCAATCCAGACAGGCCCGATGGTCTGCCAGATCATACTCCCTGTGGTTCCTTCCACTTCCGTCAGTCATATGATCCGTTTATAGGATACCATGTCCCCCCTGCCCTTGTCAACGGCAAAGCGCACAAAAGGCGTTGGGTCTGTCGGAGCTGGAATGACCGGTTTTACAGGGATTTAACCCACCTTTTACCAGAACAGGATGGAAGGCACCGTGCCCCGGGACTACAATAAAGGCGATGAAACGGGAGGCGATTCCAATGACAAACGATAGGCAAAAGCGAACCAGCATCATTCTCGCCATGGTGGCGCTGGCCATTGCGGCGATCACCATCTGTGCTGTGATGTTCTCCATGAGCAGCGGACAGACCAAAGACCCGTCCAGCGGCGTGGTACTGGACAAGAACGCCGTAGCATTTGACACCGGCGACACCCTGTCAGCAGATCCCCTGCATATCCGCTTCCCTGGCTACAACGACATCACCCTGAGCCAGTCGGACAGGGATATTCCCATTGTCCTCACCAACCCCACCGGCAACCCCTGCTTGTTCCAGTTTAACGTGACGCTGGATAACAGCACAAATTCCCTGCTGACCAGCGACTGGGTGGAACCGGGGAAGGCGCTGGAAGGCATCTCCTTGCCCAGCACCTTATCTCAGGGCGACCACGCCCTCCATGTGGCCATCAGTACCCGCTCCCTGGACGGCGCCGAGTCCATGAACGGCGGCAGCGTAACAGTGAGACTGCATGTGGCCTGAATGCCCCATCTCCCTGCTCTCTGAGTGGGTTTATGGATCCTATATAGACAGAATCAACCCGTGCAAATACATAAAGGAGGTACAACCCATGAAACGGAACAAATTCAAAACCCTGGCCGTCTCCGGTTTGGTGGTGGCTGCCACTGCCTTGACTTCCATCTCTGCGATGGCTGTGGATGTGAACGTCAACTCCCCCTCCGCCAAGGTGCAGCAGAAGGTCGTGCTGGAAAAGACTGAAGCAGTCGTCCCCTCCTTCACCGTGGAGATCCCCGCAACGGTGAAGCTGGCTTCCAAAGCACAGGATTTGACGTACACCCTGAACCTGGAGAGTGACACTGATTTCGTCCCCAAAGGCAAGAAGGTCTCCGTGACCATCGACAGCGCCGGCTATTACGGCACTCTGGACAAGTTCGCCGTATGGGACAAAAAGAACCTGAACGAGGCATCCTATGAGATCTACTTCTCCGATGCGATGAAGGGCGGCCGCTACAAGATCGGTGATGAGATTGTCTCCTGGGACGGCAGCAACCACGGCACCCAGACCCGCCGCATCGCTGTCCTGGACTACAACCATGTAGAACCGGGCACCTACAACGGCGTCATCAACTACGGCATCGCCCTGAAGGATAAGGCTTGATGCCATACACCACTCCCCTATTTCTCCCCTAATTTTACTTTCTTGCTTTTTCTTTTCTCTACTCCAATTTCTTCTTTTTCCCTACCTAGGATACACGCAACACAACAAGAAGCCCAGTGCAGAACTGCACTGGGCTTCGCCCTAATATCATGGAAATGCAAGCATTTCCATGATGTATACAGCCGGGTGCATGCACTCACTTCGTCGGTAGGTTCCCCACCTGTAGAACAGGCGGGGCCTACGCTAAAAACTTGCCA
>OLOL01000395.1_pt1 | contig 47004 bp, 42 predicted proteins | sample 1673081 | NCBI WGS metagenome assembly OLOL01 (sample SAMEA3136753, study PRJEB25190) | human gut metagenome
CCTCGATTCGCACGGTGCGGTATCGCTCGCCGTCATTCACGGTCTCAGCCGCCTGCACGCGCTGACTATATTCCCGTCTGTATTCAAGGGAAAGCACGTAAAGCACAAGAGGTATGTCAGTATATTTAAAGGAAATACTATACGGGTAGAGTTCGACCGTCCCACGCCGCTGCAGATAGACGGCGAGACTGTTCCGGGTGTAACGTGGTATTCCGTAACGTCGCCCGTTCCCTGCATTGTCGGAGGTGATGCGGTATGCTAATGCCGGAGTTACTGCTTGCTTTGTTCGGTGTATTCTGCGTGTGCCTGCTGTTTCTTGCGGTGTGCGCCCTCTTTGTCACAAAAAAAGAATACATTCACAACAGCCGCTTCTATCGTGCGCTGCTCTGCCGCTCGTCTGCATTTGCCCTATGGTTCTTGCGGGTGCATGTGCATGTCAGCGGCATCGAGCTGCTGCCGCAGAACGGGCGGCTGCTTTTCGTCGGCAACCACCGCTCGAACTTTGACCCCATCATTCAGTGGACGGTGCTGCCGCAATGGGAGATAGCATTCATATCAAAGGAGGGCAACTTCCGAATACCGTTCTTCGGCCGCTTTATACGCAAATGCTGCTTTCTCTCGATAGACCGCTCAAGCCCGAAAAAATCGGTGGAGACGATGCGCAAGGCGGAGCAGCTGCTCGGCAGCGGAGAGGTCTCTGTCGGCGTTTACCCGGAGGGAACACGGAGCAAGAGCGGAGAGCTGCTGCCGTTTCACTGCGGCATGTTCAGAATAGCGCAGAAAGCCGGAGCGCCCATTGCGGTTATGGCGATACGCGGTACAGAACAGATCCACAAAAATATTTTTCGCAGGCGCACCGACGTTTATCTTAACATAGCGGGCATCATCCCCGCCGAACGCGTGGCGGAAATGCAGGCGCGCGATATCGGAGCCGAGGTAGAGCTGATGCTTCGCAGGTCGCTCGACGGCGGAACACCGGCGCTCGATACCGACGCGCTTCCCGCAGCGGAGACCATCTGACGCGCAGCAGATTTGCCGCATAAGCATAAACGCCCGAAAAATTGCCACACACATTCGGATAGTCAGAGCCGATATTCGAATATACAGAGATGATATTCGGACAGACTGCGCCGATACTATGATTCCCGGCGCACGTTACGGCAGTCAATGGGAGCCGCATTATATATTTATCAAGCGCCGCAAAGGCACAAAAAAAGGAGCTGAGCGATAATGAAAGAAGTAAAATCACCGAAAAAACCGCTGATATACTATTACGGAATAGTACTGCTTATAATACTGATCTTCAATACGGTCGTTTCTCCCCTGCTGATGAACGCAAAGGTACAGGAGGTCGACTACGGCACCTTTATGAAGATGATAGAGGAGAAGAATATCGGCAGAGTCGAAATAGACGACTCCGAGATAGTATTCACCGACAAGGACGAGGCACAAATATACAAGACCGGCGAGATGAACGACCCGACGCTCACCGAGCGTCTGTACGAATGCGGCGCAGAATTCACGCGTAATATACAGCAGCAGACCTCGCCCCTGCTCAGCTTTCTGCTGACCTTTGTTCTGCCTGTAATCATATTCACAATGCTCGGTCAATATATGGCTAAAAAGATGATGAATCAGGCGGGCGGACCGAATGCGATGGCTTTCGGAATGGGCAAGAGCAGCGCAAAGGTATATGTACCGTCGAGCGACGGCATACGCTTCTCGGATGTTGCGGGCGAGGATGAGGCAAAGGAAAACCTTGCCGAGATAGTTGACTATCTGCACAATCCGCAGAAATATACCGACGTTGGCGCGTCAATGCCTAAGGGCGTGCTGCTCGTAGGCCCTCCCGGTACCGGTAAGACCATGCTCGCAAAGGCGGTCGCAGGCGAGGCGGGTGTACCTTTCTTCTCGATGTCCGGATCGGAATTTGTCGAAATGTTCGTCGGAATGGGCGCATCGAAGGTACGCGACCTGTTCCGTCAGGCAAAGGAAAAAGCGCCCTGTATCGTATTTATCGACGAGATAGACGCAATAGGAAAAAAGCGCGACGGTCAGATAGGCGGAAACGACGAGCGCGAGCAGACGCTCAACCAGCTGCTGACCGAGATGGACGGCTTCGGCGGCAACAACGGCGTTATCATTCTCGCCGCGACCAACCGTCCCGAGTCGCTCGATCCCGCGCTTACGCGTCCCGGACGTTTTGACCGCCGCGTACCCGTCGAGCTGCCCGACCTTGCCGGACGCGAGGCTATTCTCCGCGTTCACGCAAAGAAGATAAAGACCGCCCCGGATGTTGATTTTCACGTTATTGCACGCATGGCTGCTGGCACATCGGGCGCAGAGCTTGCCAACATTATAAACGAGGCAGCGCTCCGTGCGGTCCGCAATAACCGTACCACCGTATGTCAGGCTGATCTTGAGGAAAGCATCGAGGTCGTTATCGCCGGCTATCAGAAGAAAAATGCCATAATGACCGACGGTGAGAAAAAGGTCGTAGCCTATCACGAGATAGGTCATGCACTCGTTGCCGCGCTCCAGACCGACTCCGCTCCCGTTCAGAAAATAACAATCATTCCGCGCACCTCCGGCGCGCTCGGCTACACCATGCAGGTAGAGCAGAACGACAAGGTGCTGATGACCAGAGAGGAGCTCGAAAACAAGATAGCTACGCTCACCGGAGGCAGAGCCGCCGAGGAGATCGTATTCGGACAGATAACCACCGGTGCCTCGAACGATATAGAGCAGGCGACCAAGATAGCCCGCGCTATGATAACCAGATACGGTATGTGTGACGATTTTGACATGGTGGCGATGGAGACGGTAAGCAATCAGTACCTCGGAGGCGACACCTCCCTTGCCTGCTCGGCGGACACACAAAAGGGTATCGACGAGCGCGTAGTCAAGACTATCCGCGAGCAGCACGAAAAGGCGCGTAAACTGCTCGGTGAGAATCGCAGACTGCTCGACCGCCTTGCCGCGTATCTGTATGAAAAGGAGACCATAACCGGTGAGGAATTCATGTCGATAGTTGCCGACTCCAAAAGATCGGAAGCCGCCGCAGATACACCGGCGCCCGACGGCACGGCATCCGTCTGAGCTATGACAGGATACATCTGAGCTATGGCAGATAAACGAACTTCGGACGACAATGCCGCTACGCATCATGCGCCGGGCGGTCTTACGGCAAATTCGCAGGAAAGGAAAAATCCTTCGCGCGGCGAAGGTCAAGGTTACTGATATGAAGAAAAAAACAGGCTTCGTGTGGATCGAGCTTATCGGCGGAATACTGATGATCGCTCTCGGAATATACACTCTGCTGCGACCGGACGGTATGCTGACCGGCGCGGTGGTTATATACGGTGTGTTTGCAGTCATCATGGGCATATGCGATATAGTGATCTACGCCCATATCTCGCGCTTTAACGGATTCGGACCCATGGTCTCGCTGATATCCGGCATACTCAGCGTTATGTGCGGCTTTATGCTGCTTGCAAACCCAAGCGTCGGAAAATGGGCGCTGACCGTGCTTCTCCCCATCTGGTTTATCGCGCACAGCATCTCGGGACTAACGCATACGCCGCTGATGCGTATGATGGGCGGTCCGTTCTACTATGTAATGTCGCTGACATCGGACATACTCGGGCTCGTCCTCGGCATGCTGATGCTGCTCAGCCCGGCATTCTCATTTATAACCCTGCACGCGCTCGGATATGTTGTTGCCGTATACCTGATACTCTTCGGCATTGAGGCGATTACAGCTGCCTTTGTACGCAAAAACTTCGACCGATAAAAGCATCGGTCGAAATATCCGCTCGACATCTTTACGGGAGGAAAGATACTATGCTATACTCAAGCGATTATTTTATTTTTTTGATAGCGATACTGCTCTGCATGCTCATTTCCGCAATTGCAAGCGGTAAGGTGCGCTCTGCTTATTCAAAATACTCACGCCGGCCGATCCGCTCGGGTCTGAGCGGCTGTGATACCGCAAATCGCCTGCTGCGCTATGGCGGCGTGAGCGGAATTTCTGTCGGCAGAATAGGCGGCAGTCTGACAGACCATTATAATCCGACGCGCGGAAGCGTCAATCTCTCGGAGAGTACCTACGACGGACGCTCGGTGGCATCGGTCGCTGTCGCGGCGCATGAGATCGGTCACGTTATGCAGAAGCAGAACGGTTACGGTCTGTACCGCATACGCACCGCACTCGTACCGGTGGTCAACATCGGCTCACGTCTCTCGTTTCCTCTCGTGCTGATCGGTCTGCTTCTCGACGGACTTGCAGCAAATGCAGATCCCGATCTCGGCTTTCACATCGCCCTTATCGGAGTTATCCTCTACGGCGGCTCTTTCCTATTTGCGCTCGTTACCTTGCCGGTCGAGCTGAATGCAAGCAGGCGCGCAAAGGAGATGCTGCTCGAGTCCGGTATCCTTGCGGAGGACGAGATTCCCGGAGCATCAAAGGTGCTCTCGGCAGCGGCAATGACCTATCTTGCTTCGCTGCTCACCTCGCTCGTCTATTTTCTGCGCTTCCTCGTTCAGGTGCTGACACTGTTCGGCAGACGCGATAACCGCCGCTGAAGATCGCACCGCAAGGTTAAGAAAGATAACGAAGAATGGCTATATAATCTCGTTACAGCGATATCACCCCTTCGCAGCACAAAGGACTGCGGCGGGGTGATGTTTTATGCTTTGAGAAAAGTGCATCCGCAAACGGGTACACGCAAAAGCTGCATCGCCTTGCCGCCGAGCTTGGGCTTGCGTGGGATTATATTCATATATTGTTACAAAACATAATATAATGCATTTTAAATATTGCATAATTTGTTGACATTTTTGTTTTTTTGCGGTATAATACTCGGAGCGCATTATTTTGTCTGATGCAGCTCCGCTATGCCGCACAGACCGAAAATCATCAACCGTGAGGTAAAAATGAAACAAACCAAGAACACTAAGAGCTTCGCAAGCCGATGGGGCTTTATACTTGCATCGGTCGGCTCTGCGGTCGGTATGGCAAATGTCTGGGGCTTTCCGAGTAAGCTCGGCAGCAACGGCGGAGGAGCCTTTCTCCTGATATATCTTCTTTTCGTCGTGATATTCAGTTATGTAGCGCTTCCCGCGGAGTTCGCCATCGGACGCAAAATGGGCACGGGCACGCTCGGAGCATACAGAGGCGCATGGCAGACACGCGGAAAGACCGCAGGACGTGCAGGCGGCTTTGTCGGTTGGCTTCCGCTCGCAGGCTCGATGTGCATCGCCATCGGCTATGCCGTTATCATCAGCTATGTTCTCAAGGCACTTGTCGATTCGGTGACCGGCACGCTCATGTCTACCGATACCGAGGTGTGGTTCTCATCCTTCTCGGGCAGTGCTTTCTCGGTTGTACCGTATCATATTATTGTTGTCGTCGGAACGCTGCTCACACTATCACTCGGCGCTCACAGCATCGAAAAGACAAATAAAATAATGATGCCGCTCTTCTTCGTTATCTTTCTCATCCTTGCGGTGCGCGTGGCGTTCCTGCCCGGCTCCGGAGAGGGCTACCGCTTCATGCTCACGCCGAACTGGGAGGCGCTGAAGGATCCGATGGTATGGATATGGGCGATGGGGCAGGCATTCTTCTCGCTCTCCGTAACAGGCAGCGGTATGATCGTATACGGCGCGTATCTGTCAAAGAACGAGGATGTCGTCGGAGTGGCGCGCCACACCGCGATATTCGATACTATTGCGGCGCTCGTTGCATCACTCGTAATAATCCCCGCCTGCTTCTCCTACGGACTTGACGTAGGCGCGGGTCCGTCCCTGCTCTTTGTCACGCTGCCTAATATTCTTCAGGATATCCCGCTCGGCAGACTGTTCGCTATTATTCTGTATGCAGCCATGATATTCGCGGGGGTCAGCTCGCTGCAGAATATGTTCGAGGCTGTCGCCGAGTCGCTGCTCGACCGCTTTCCGCGCCTCAATCGCTGGGTCGTGCTCGGCATACTCTGCGTTATCTGTCTCGGCGCCGGTATCGGCATGGAGACGATATCAAAATGGGGACCGTGGATGGATCTTGTATCTATCTACATCATTCCCATCGGAGCGACCCTCGGCGCGATCTCATGGTTCTATGTAATGAAAAAGAACGAGCTGCTCGACGCGGTAAATACCGGCAGCGACCATAAGCGCGGTAAGCTGTGGTACGCCGTCGGACGCTATATATACGTCCCGCTCGCACTCATTCTCTGCATCGTCGCGCTCGTAAAGCGCGTGGCATTCTGAGAAGAGAAAATACCGCCCTACCTTTCTGAAAACAATTTATCCCTATCGCCGGCAAAGGATCGCCGGCTGTCACACATGCAAAGCTAAAACAGCAGAGCCGCCGTGAGATCGGTCACGGCAGCTCTGCTCTTTATTAAGCTGCTGCATTTTCAGCCTATCCATCAGAGCGATACGAACAACTGCGTTTTATATCGTTCTTCGCCATGTACTACGTGCGGAATGTCCCTCGGAGTGATAAGTCTCTTGCCCTCGGTGAGGATAACCGCCTTACGTCGACAGTAAATCTACCCTTACCCTTGAGTACTGTCACCCTTGTTTCGCCCACGGCGCGTTGTTGAGATCTCCTCGCCCTTATCAAACGATAAAAGCGCCATGCTGACGGTATTATCCTCAGCAGGTGTCTTACCGATGACCCGACCTGCCCGATTTTTCACCTGATCGCGGAGACAGAGCTTTTCCGCTTTTACGATATTATTGCATAGTGTTATTATTCTCCCGATGTTTTTTTGCATATATTGTACCCCGGCAAGCATAAAAAAGCAAGGCGCTTCGAGCAAATCGCGGCGGTACGGAAAATAAATACCGTCCGTAAAATAAATATACTTGATTTTGCGGTTAATTCGTGTTATGATAATATAGTAAAGTAGATATGCTTGCGACGCAAAACAGCTGCCGCACGCAAAAATTACTTTACTAATAGCTCAGCGCCGGTCGCTGACGGAAAAATCAGGCGGACTTTCCGCCGCGATAAGGAGAAACAATGAGCAATTTTATTTTAAGCTGCTGTTCCACTGCCGATCTGTCCCTCGAATATCTGCTTAGCCGCGATATAAAATACGTATGCTTCCACTACTTTATCAACGATAAGGAATACCTCGACGATCTGGGTCAGACCATGTCGCTCCCAGAGTTTTATCGCATGATGGACGAGGACGACATTATGACAAGAACAAGCCAGATAAACGTCACCGAGTACACCGAGTATTTCGACAAGATGCTTGCAGAGGGTAACGACATTCTTCACCTGACACTCTCGAGCGGAATCTCGGGAACGGTCAACTCCGCGCGCCTCGCCGCAGAAGACCTGCGCAAGAAGTATCCCGAACGCAAGCTTATTATCATCGACACTCTCTGCGCCTCGTCCGGCTACGGTCTGCTCGTAGACAAGGCGGCAGATCTGCGTGACAGCGGCATGAGTATCGACGATACGGCAAAGTGGATCGAGGAGAACAAGCTCCGCGTTAATCACTGGTTCTATTCTACGACACTTAAGTTCTATATCAGAGGCGGTCGCGTATCCAAGCCCGCCGGCTTTATCGGCGGACTGCTCGGGATCTGCCCCCTGCTCCACGTCGACGACGCGGGCAAGCTGATACCCATGGAAAAGATTCGCACCAAGCAAAAAACGATGGAGGCTGCCTTTGAAAAGATGGTCGCTATGTGTCAGGACGGCGACGACTACTCCGAAAAGTGCTTTATAAGCCAGTCAAACGCCAAGGAGGACGCAGAGGCACTCGCCGCACTCATTGAAGCACACTTTCATAAGATGAACGGCAAGGTACATATCTTCGATATCGGTACGGTAATCGGAAGCCATTCCGGTCCCGGCACTATCGCACTCTTCTTCTGGGGCAAGGACGCAAGATAAGTCTTACCGCATAATGTTCAATCGAGTAGTAGGCTACCCATCAGTTGAGCAGCCGACCTCTCACATCACCATGTTGTATCGCATGCCGAGCGCACTATGCAAAAACGGCAGGAGTCGGTATCGACCGCTCCATGCCGTTTTTGTTTTTTGATTTGAGAATTTACTTGACCGCGCGGCACTCGATGAAGATACGAATACACTCCGCGCTCCGAAAAAAACTTATCGAGGCGAACCGCAGCCGCTGCAAAACGCGCCGGTATTTGCCATTCCGCAGAACTTGCAGGTCCAGGACTCTGTCTGCTTATCTCCCTCGCCTACCGTTCCGCGTGCATAGTCGGCAGACACAGGCTTCTTTTCGTTCTCGGTGTTCTCTTTCATTTTGCCGCCACAGCAGCATTTTTTATTCTCTGCCATATCTTTATTCTCCTTTTCAATTCATATAGATCCACGCACAATTTCTCATACTGAAATATACATAGAATACAATATAATGATAACACACGGCGGCAGGCTTGTCAAGGTTTTAAAGCCCGAAACCGTTTTGTGCTGTTCGGGGTAGCGCCGCGGCAAATGAACATAGGTGCCCGCTGTAATAACAACCGTATAAATGTCGTATGGTGTCGAATATTCTTGGGCGATTTATTATACATTATTCGTGTATTGTGTTGCTTATTCCTCACATATATGCAGTCGGTCTGCTAATGACGTATATTAGGTCTTTTCTTTTTTAGCAAAATATATTATAATATGCAAGAGTGGGAAATGTTTGACCCGGCGATACCGCCGGTCGGTGTTCCTGCTCGAAACAGCTTTTTCCGGATGTTGTGCCGCGCAAAATTCATTATTCGCGCCGACAGCCGCAATTGATACCGAGCCCGACATATAAGGGGCGGAGATCGTTATTTGATGAACTGTAAAGGTGTATGGTGATAAGATGGAAAAGAACTATATAGACGGATCAACCTTCGCCGACATGATAGTGTCCGGTGCGGCAAACCTCTCGTCGAACAAGACTGCAGTAAACGACCTTAACGTATTCCCTATCCCCGACGGCGATACGGGGGATAATATGTTTATGACAATAGAGTCCGGCGCACGCATGCTGCGCGACAGCGATTCGGATTCGCTGTCCGAGGCTTCGTCCGTTGCTTCGCGCGGAATGCTTCTCGGCGCACGCGGAAACTCCGGAGTTATTCTGTCCCGCATATTCAGCGGAATCTCCAAAGGGCTCGAGAATAAGCCGAGCGCCGATGTGCGCGTTCTGCATCTTGCGATGGAGCGAGGCATTCAGGAGTCCTACTCCGCAGTACCCGTGCCTGTCGAGGGTACGATCCTTACAGTTTACCGCGATGCCGTAAAATTCGCAGGCGACCGCATAGATGAAAACAGCACGCTTGACAGCTACTTTCGCGATTTCAATACCGAGCTTCGCCGCTCGCTCGAGCATACGCCGGAGCAGCTCGATGTGCTAAAGGAGGCAGGCGTGGTCGACTCCGGCGGAGCGGGCCTCGTCTACATCTTCGACGGAATGCTCGCCGCACTTGAGGGAACCGGCAAACAGCTTGCGGAAACAGCTACCGCATCGAGCGCGCCTCGCATCGACCTCTCGCTCTTTACCGAGGACTCTGAGCTCAAGTTCGGCTACTGCACCGAGTTTCTGCTCCGTCTGCAGCATAAAAAGACGGATATCGACAGCTTTGATATCGACGAATTCATACGCGGGCTGTCGGAGCTCGGCGATTCGGTCGTTGCATTCCGCGACGGCTCTATCGTAAAGGTCCATGTACATTCGCTCACCCCCGGTAAGGTACTCGATTACGGTCAGCGCTTCGGCGAATTTCTCACGCTCAAGGTCGAGAATATGACCCTTCAGCATTCCTCAAAAGAGCACGGAGAGCATAATCGCGATGCCGATGCAAAAAAGTCAATCGACACGCAGACAATGACAGAAACACCGTCGGCGGATGCTGACAGTGCGGCAAGCGAAAACACAGCGACCCAGAGCGCGCCTGTACCCACAGCACCGCACAAGCACTATGCAACAGTCGCGGTAGCGGCAGGAAAAGGGCTTATCTCCGCATTTTACGAGCTCGGAGCAGACAAGGTGATCTCCGGAGGTCAGTCGATGAATCCGTCTACCGAGGACTTTATCGGTGCTTTTGACAGCCTCTGTGCAGACGTTATTCTCGTTTTCCCGAATAACAGCAATATTATCCTCACCGCAAATCAGGCAGCATCTATTTACGACAAGGCACAGATAGTCATCATCCCGACAAAGACGGTCGGCGAGGGCTGCGTTGCCATCTCGATGGTCGACCCCGACGAGCCGGACTCCGAAGCACTCAAGGCAGCACTGTGCGAGGCTATTTCCGCTGTCGATACCGGTTTTGTCAGCCGCGCGGGCAGAGATGCGAGCTTTAAGGGAGTAGATGTCACGGAGGGCGATTATATCGGCTTCTCTCGCGACACTATCTACTCCTCCGAGCCTACGCGCCGCGAAGCACTTCTCAAGCTCGCAGAGTGTCTTGATACCTCGAGCCACGATCTTGCAATGCTGTTCAGCGGTGCAGATACCGACCGCGCGGAGGCGGAGGAGCTTACGGCAGAGCTGTCTAAGAAGTTCCCGTCGACCGAGTTCACTCACATTCGCGGCGATCAGCCCACACACGACTACATTCTCGTCCTCGAATAATTTTGCATTTTCGGAAATCATAAGCAAAAATGTATAATGAGACAGACGATAGGAATACTGTTCCCATCGTCTGCTCTTTTTTTAATCCAATGTTAACAATTTAGAATTGAACTCGGGCGAAATAACATATAAACTGCTATATGGAGTCGTATGGCTCCGAATAAACAATAACTATTTTCGGGAGAGAAATATGAAAAGAATACCCCACCGCATTATCGCCGCAGTATCGGCAATCGCGCTGTCCCTGCCTACTGTTCTGAGCATTTACGGCGGCAACGATGCTTACGATATAAACGGAGACGGAAGCATCGATACCAAGGATCTTGTACGCCTGATGAAGGATATGGCTGCCGACAGCGCCCATATTGATGTTAACGGCGACGGAAGCTATGACACAAGAGATCTCGTTACTCTCATGAAGGCTATCGCAGCAGATATAAACCTCTCCGATGTCACGCTCAAGTCAGAGCTCGGGTACACAGCCGCAAATCCGCTCTATGCCGTAGGCGATAACGATGAATACGCCTTTGTCGGTCTCGAGGCATTCGACGGCATTGCGAAATCACGCATCACAGACGGCGTGCTCATGGCAGATGTCGAGATGCTCGCTAAGATACTCGGTCTCGGCTGCACCCGCGAGAACGGAGTTGTTACGCTCTCCTACGGCGAAAAATCCGTTCAGCTTAACGAGCGCACCGGAACGGTAATATCCTCAGGCAGATCGGTAGCTGTTATAAAAACAGAGGCTGAGGACGGCCGCCTGCTCGTCGCAGCGGACAAGCTCGCCTCCGAGCTCGGCTACAGGCTCGAGCACGACAGCGAAAACGGCATAACATTCTATTATACCGCAAAGCGCGTTATCACCGAGATAAAGCGCAACAAGCTCCGCGACAGCTTTAATAAATACAGAACGATAGTTACCGACACCTCCGATGTCGAATCGAGTCAGGTCGGCGTAGGAATGTATAAAAAAGTCCCCGAATCAGAGCGTGTGGTAGGCATCGCCTATACAACATGGCACTCCGATATGTCGCGCTGGGGCTACGGTACATGGAGCACCCCGCTCTACGGCACCTATCGCTCCGACGATGAGTCCATCATCCGTCTGCACGGTGAGCAGCTCGCCGCAGCAGGAGTTGACTTTGTATTCGTGGACTGGTCAAACAACACCACCTACCATGCAGAGGACAACTACAACTACGGCATGTCGATGATAGAGGACTCTACCACTAAGCTGTTTGAGATATGGAAGGATATCCCGAACGCACCTAAGATCTGCGTTTTCGTCGGTCCCGGACATGCAGGCAGAGATACCATCCCGAGCGGCGACCATCAGCGCAAGGTCGATCAGGTATACAATACCTATATCAATAATCCCGAGTACAATAGCATGTACTACTATTACAACGGCAAGCCGCTGCTCATCTGCTACGGCGCGACACCTAATCTGTACACAAGCAATCCCTCTTCGCTCTGGAATGACGATCGCTTTGAGATAAGATGGATGAGCGGATATGTTTCGCAGCAGCGCAGCCTGATGAAGGATCGCGACAATCTTGTTTCCGGCGGCTTTTGGAGCTGGGAGGAGCGCGGTGCGCAGTCGTTCACCGTTGATGCCGACGGATATGTTGAGTGCGTGACCATCTCCGCCGCAACACGTCAGGACGGAAGCGGCGACAACATCACGATACCGGCAGTCGGCAGAGAGAACGGCGCTACATTTAAGCGCGCATTCCAGCGCGCCGACGATCTCGGCGCACGGATAGCGCTTATCGTCTCGTGGAACGAGTGGCTGACCGGAGAGCAGCCCTCCGCCGAGGTTTCCAAGGATATTGAACCGTCTGTCGCATTCGGCACCTTCTATCTCGACCTGATGAAATTCCAGATCAAGAAATTCAAGGGACTTGATTGACACCTGAAATATATATCCGGTAACACCGCAAGTCAAAATAACAAGCAAACCGCAGCGAGCACCCGAAAGAGGCTTAACTTTCGGGTGCTCGCTTATTTTCAATATATGCTTTCTTTCATTAGTATAGCATGTGTATGCAATTCAGCTTCTCGTTCGGACCGCTGTGTATCGACATATGCCGAGCAAATTATGACAGCTCAAGCAGAATACATCTGCCGCGCTTACCGCAGCCGCGCAGATAACCGAGTGTCCGGAGAACGACACACATTTTCTGCGCCAAGCGATAGGTGATCCCCGCCGCCTCCGCAAGCTCGGATATAGTGAACTGTTCGCCGAGCTCGCTCGGCAGAAGCGATATATATGACTCGCGACCGGAAAATGTATATTGCGAGACTATCTCAGTCGGCAGACGATCGGCACGGCGCGCACCGAAGCGCATGCTGTGCGGGTATTTCTCGCTCTCGGTCGATGTATAGCGATACTCCGTAATATCAAGCAGTACTACGGTAAAGCTCAGCGACGGGCATAGCAGCAGCTCGTGCATATCCGCGAGCTCGGGAAATATCGAGTACACGCTTCCCTTTTTCGGCGACAGACGCGGCTTGCTTACCTCACCTGTCTCGCTGTCTATCCATACAATTTGCTTGCGCCTCGGAACGGGATAAACAACATTTACTTCACACTCATGACAGAATACGGCAAGCTTCTTTCGCAGCCGATAGAACTGTGTCGACTGAATCTCGACTATTCTGTTATCATGCTTGATATCGGCTATATAGCCCGCGTATTTCACCTCATGATAGCGGCTGTCCGGCTCAAAATACTGCTTCAGCAGCGCATGCACGGTCTTTTCCGAATATGTACCTATAAGCACCTGCTGCTCAGCCATGCTCCGCACCCTCCCGATGAAATATTTGGTCGAAATATTTCAATTGTATTTCTCATTGAATTTGTGTATAATATGAGCAGAAGCAATCGACCGCTGAAGCTGTTTGGGGAATTGGATCCCGGCAGCTGACAGCATGATGGCTTCTTTTTTTGCGTAATAGATTTCGATATCGCTTATATTTTCGGGTAAATTGCTTTCCTCGACAAGCGATGTACGGTCTTTTACATTGACCGACGAGAGAACGTTGATGCAAAGCCCTGTACATTCCGCGCTATTTTCGCGATGAGCTCCAACGGCAAGTCGACCGGTAGTAAAATGTACTCGAAATCTTACTGCCTTTTTTACTACCGACCCATGCAGAAATATGTGTTTTAATGTGTCAAAAAGATAAAAATAAAAAAACAAAACCCCCGGTAAACACTGGACTTTTCAGCATTTACAAGGGGTTCCCGTTGGCGGAGAAGGAGAGATTTGAACTCTCGCGCCGCTTACACGACCTACACCCTTAGCAGGGGCGCCTCTTCACCACTTGAGTACTTCTCCGAATAATAAGGCAAAGATTTGCTTTTGTCAAGCGATGTATCGTGTATGCCGCTTGCTAAAGGCGACGGATACCGCAGTATGCTCTCAATTCAGAGCCATTGTTGCAATCGCTGAAAGTAATTATATCACAAAAGCGCCGTTATAACAATGTATAAAATTTGTCTCGGCGGTAAAGTAATTGTTAACTGTGCTGCTTTTATTTTTAAGCTCCGATGATGAAATATCAAAAAGCAAACTGATGCATAAAATATAAGGAGACGTAAATTCGTTCTCTTGTCGCCATGCGACAACAATATAACGGAGGTTAGTTTTATGGCAGATTGCAGAAATACGATGTCCGATCGCGGCAGAGAAAACTACGGTCTGGATGTCAACAGAATTCTTGACAGTTGCCGTGACAAGGATTGCTACGCTGATACCCGCGTTTACCTCACCGATTGCGGTCAGGATATTATAGAGCGGAGCACGAGCATACGCGTCAAGGACGCATGCATCACCGGCGCAGATATCGACGTAGAGCCGGTACAATTCAACCGCGGCTTTTACAGTGTTCTCATTCGTTTTTACATCCGAATCACCGCAGAGGCGGGTATGTGTCCCGGCAGACCGCAGGAGATCGAGGGCGTTGCCGTCGTTGATAAAAAGGTTATTCTCTACGGCGGTGAGGGCAATGTAAGCATATTCCGCAGCGGTATAGGCAGTTCAAATAACTGCCCGACCGAGGGCGGTATCAGACCGAGCACAAAGGAGCCCGTGGCAGTATGCGAGGTCGCCGCACCCGTCGTTCTCGATTCTCGAATTGAAGAAAAGTGCGCACGTCCGCGCTGCACCTGCTGCTGTGTCGAAGATATTCCGGACGGGATTTCGCGCTCGCTCGGCAGCATGCTGACCGATGCAGAGAACGGCGGCAAGGTCCTCCTTGTCTCCCTCGGTCTCTTCTCGGTGGTTCGCATCGAGCGTCCGTGCCAGTGCATTGTATCCGCGAGTGAATATTCTGTACCCGACAAGGAATGCTGCCCGAACGAGGACAGCGATCCCTGCTCGGTATTCAAGTGCATGGCATTCCCGGTGGGTGAATTTTCTTCTTCACCCTGCCGCGGATAGGCAATAACACCTGATCCGAGCTTTTACCTATCCCCGGTAAACGAAGTGTGCTGTTAAAATGGGCTTTTTAGCAGCACACTTTTTATATTTGCGTTACGGGTATTCCCTACCCGCAACGCTCATTATATTATAGCTTAAAACAAAAATCAGCCCCGAGAGGCTGATTCTTTTCGGATATACGGCTTTATGCGCTCAGCGCGCTAAGACAAGAAAATAAAGCAGTATCACCGCGCCGAGAATAATCCGATACCAGCCGAACACCTTGAAGTCATGACGGCGGATATAGTTCATCAGGAAACGAACGACAAGCAGCGACACGAGAAACGCCACAGCGCTGCCGAGGAGCAAGATGGTCAGCTCGAGCGGCGTAAAATTAAAGCCGAACTGAATGAGCTTAAGCCCGCTGAGACCGAACATTACAGGCACGGCAAGAAAAAAGGTAAACTCAGCCGCAGCCACACGCGATATGCCGATTATCAGCGCGCCTATGATAGTCGCACCGGAGCGGGAGGTGCCGGGAATTATCGAAAGCACCTGAAACAATCCTATCAGGAAAGCATCAAGAAATGTAATACCGCCGAGCGTTGTGACACGCGGCGTGCGGTGCTTATTGATCTGCTCTATGATGATGAATGCCGCGCCATAGAAGATCAGCATTATCGCTATCACGACCGGCGTCTCGAGATGCTCGTCGATGAAATCTCCGAACAGAAGCGTTGCTATCGTTCCGGGAATGCACGCTACAACCACCTTGAGCCATGTGACGAAAATATCGGTCTTTAGAATTGATTTTCCCTGCGCCTTATCCGGCCTCTGAAACGGCCACATCTTCTTCCAGAACAGCAGCACCACCGCAAGGATAGCTCCGAGCTGTATCACAACAAAGAATACCTTTTTGAACTCCTCGCTCTGATTCATATGTATGAATTCATCCACGAGCAGCATATGTCCGGTAGAGGAAATGGGCAGCCACTCGGTAATACCCTCGACTATGCCGAGAAAAATAACCTTAAATGCCTCAATCAAATATGACATGCTACCAACCTTTCAATGATAAAATGATAATAAGATATAATCTATCTGTTATGCGGGCAGTACGCACAGCCGCTCCATGCAGCCGCGCGTACAAGCCGCCGCGCCTTACTCCTCAAGCATCGAAACCGTGCGCGCCTCATCAAGCGTGAGCGTGTCGGGTACACGGAGTGTACGGATCTCATGAGCGCCGAGGCATATCTCAAGCGAGCTGCCGGAAAAAGCACTTGTGAGTCTGCCGTCGCACGGCGCAAAGCCTCGATTTGCAATACGGATTACAATGTCGCCGCTGCCATCCTCGGCTTTCTTTACTGCATCAACGGTAACGTCGCCTGTGCCCTCATATGCGAGGAACGAGCCGACGCCGGAAAGCTCACCGTCATGGTGCGCCTCGCATACCCATACCGGAGGAAGCGCAAAGCGGTCGGCTGCAGCAGTACGCGAAAGCTCGCTGCCGTGACGAAGCCAAACACGCAGCTTGCCCTCGTGAATTCCCCGCCCGACATAGAGATAATCCTCATCCTCGCGAAGCGGATCATCCATCCGGAGGTCTCCGCAAACAGGATTTCGCAGCAGCGTCAGAGCTGCAGTTTCGGTATCCTTGTCGGTATTGTATGCAAATATCGAATCAGCCATGACCGTAATATCACCGAGCTCTATCGTCTCGGACAGCGGATACTCCTCGCCGTCAAAGCCGCGTTCGCACAGACCGCCGGGTACGCCTGCAACGATCCTGTCGGGCGCAGACGGCGTTGTTATTCGGTATTTGAGCGCAGTGTGCGGCTCATCCCAATCAACACGGTACGCGATATCTACGTAATCTCTACCGGGATACACGGTAATGCGCTGCTCCATCTTTGACGAGCGGAAACCGAAGCGTGTGCGCACAACATTCTTGATATCGCCGCTCTCGGTGCGTGCGGCGGAAATAGGCGTAAACGGCTCAAGCGCATCGCCGAAGCCGCAGGTATTAAAGCTCCATACATCTCCGTCGTCGGCTCTGACCTCGGGGGTTATAGCATATACGGAGCCATCGCGATTGTCCCGTATTTCAACGCCTCCGTTTTCATTCATAGTCTTGACGGTAAGGATTCCGCCGTCAAGGACATCGGCATCTCCGTCGCAGCTATGACGAACATCTCCGCCCTTCTGATTGAAATGATATACAGCATAGCCCATAGGCGGAACGGTGCCGCTGAATACAACGCGCGTACGAAACCCGGGGATGGTCGAACGCTCGAGAATGATCTGACACGGCAGCTCGTTTCCGTCGTCGTCCGTGACAGTAATGTCTCCGCGATAGAGATCATACTCCCAGCACCACTGAAGCTCCGCCTCGAGTGTACCCTCGTAGGGCGTTGCATTGAAATTGAAATATACAAAATTCCATATCCCGTCGCCGGTCGCAATGCGGCGGGTGATCTGCTGCAGCGCAAAATTCATTATCTCAGAGCTGCTCTGCAGCGCTCTGCCGTGCAGATCACGTGCATCACGGTATGCCTGCATTATCGACGCACCGCCGAGGATATCGTGAAACTGATTGAACATTATATCGCTCCACACTCCGCGCAGCTGCTCGAGCGGATAGCTCTCGCCGAAAAGCGATGCCATAACTGCGGCACGCTCTGCGGAAAGCGCGGTGTACTCGGCGCGGCGATTGTCCTGCTTTACCTCGGGATAGTTAGAAAAAACGCCGCAGTCGCGGGTGTTTATACCGCCGGTGACAACGGGCAGCTCGCGTCCGTCCTCAGATCTCGAGCCGGGAACATTGGAATATTTTCCGCGCTGTATCTCGAAGAATTCCTCCATAGATGAAAAGCGTAGCGCCCTACCCTTGTCCATCTCTGCACTGAGCGCGGAGAGTATAGCCTTAGTCGGTGCGCCGCCGTGATTGGTAACGCCGTAGAACAGCATGCGGTCGGTCTTTTTCTCGTCAAGGTCGGTCTGATACTTTTCTACGGTCGCGAGCACCTCCTCAGGAGTGTGCTGAAAAAGATCGGCACCGCGATACGCCATTACCGAGCTGCCGTCCGCGCTGCTCCAAAGAAAGAGGGGATCGGGAAGCTCGCGGTGATAGGACTCGGGACGCGAGAAAACATAGCTCTCGATGCCGCAGCCGCGCAGGTACTGAGGGATAAAATCGGGATGACCGAATGAGTCGATATTGTACATAACGCTTGTGCGCTTACCGAACTTTTCCTCAAGATATCTCTGTCCGTACAGCCCCTGCCGCGCATAGCTCTCGCCGAGCGCCGAGCAGCAATCGGGCTGAAGCCACCACCCCTCGCTCAGATTCCATCTTCCGTCGCGTACGCGCTCGCGTATCTCCTCAAACAGCGCAGGGTCTATCTTCTCAATCATCTCAAATGTTGCGGGAGTGCAGAACGAATATGTATAATCGGGATATTCGTTCATACGGTCGAGCGCGCTGCGAAATGTAGCGCGAATGCTCGAGAGCGCCTCATCCCATGTCCAGAGCCAAACGGGATCGAAATGTGTATTGCCTATACAATATGTCATCGGAGCGGTATCTTTTCTCATCTCTTTTTACCTTTTCCTCAAATCTTCTGAATTGATTTATCTTACTGTATTTTTGTTATTACTTTATTTTTACGTTAAAGCGGTTTCCGCAGCGCGGACAGCGTACGGTATGCTCCCCGCTCTGCCTCGGCAGCCTCAGCTGTGCGGAACAGGAGGGACAACGGCGGAAAACGTGCGTCTTTCGATAGCGTATGCGGTCACGGTTCAGGCAGAAAAAGCGCTTGACCGTATCCCATAGCTTCATAACGGTATCATTTTCCCGTCTGCGAGCAGCGGTATTTTTTGATAGAACGCGAAACATGGCGTATATCAGTATAAGCAGCTGAATGACATACAGCCACTTCTGAGCAAACACCGCATTGAGCACGGCAAGCACAAAATAAAGAACAGCCAATACAACGAAAAGTCTGTCTATGCCGTACCGCTGATTCATAAAAATACTCAGACGGTATAAAAAACGGTTAAATGCGTTTCTCACTGTGCACATTCTCCCTTCATCGACAGGATATACATCTGCCGCAAATCATTTGATTAATTCCTGCAAATCACAAATCCGGGTCCGCTGCCGCAATGTGCAGCGGACCCGGACAAAGACACAAGATAACAGATTAATGCTGTTCCGCCTTAATTCTCGCTTGCGTTGTCGTTTATAAGATCAATAACCTTTTCAAGGATTGCCGAACGCTCAATGTTGTCATGGCTTACCGCCTTGGTCATAGCCTTTTCGTCGGAATAACCAAGCTTCGAATAGTGCTCGGATATATAGGTATTATATTCATCATCGGATACCGTAATACCCTCGACCTTTGCGATGGAGAGCGCAACAAGATCCTGCTTGACCTGCTGAAGTGCGTTGTCGGCAGCCTGCTTGTAGATCTTCTCCTTGGTCGTTCCGAACCGCGAATAGATATCGCCGCTCGAGCTCGACGAACCGGAAAGACTTGCGTAATAGTTAAAGAGATTATTGTAGTATTCAATGCCGTTATCATAGTAGATCTTGATGTTCTTCTCGGGATAAGAGCTGAATCGGCAGCCTGCAATAACATCCTCCCAGAGAAGATTCTTTCTGACATCGAGTCGGGTAGCAGCCTTGTACTCGTCAACCGTCTCATAGTCTGTCTTTTCGGCAACAAAAGCATCGGTAAGCTCGGGAACGACCGTCTCGGTAGCGCTGCTGACGGTAATAGAATAGGTCGCAGCCTTGCCGGCGTAGTCGGCATTGGAATAGTCATCCGGAAGAGTTACATCGACGGTATACTCATCGCCGACAGAGTGACCGATAAGGCTCTCCGCGAACAGATCGGTCGCAGTACCGAGGATCACCGAATAATCATCCTTAGTCTCGACCTCGCTCTCACCCGATGTGAGAGTGTACTTGACCTTGGCGGTATCGCCGCTCGCAAGTGCGCGGTCGGTGATATCGTTTGTCTTTGTGTTTTTTGAGATAAGCGTATTGATCGTGGAGCCGAGCTGTTCATCTATCGTCTCGGAAGATATCGTAAGTCCCTTGTACTCGCCGAGCGTAACATATCCGCTCAGGTCGTCCTCATATTTTGCGGTCTTTGTACAGCTGCAAGCGGCAATGCAGGTGAGCGTGGCAACACCGAGCAGAACTGCCGCCTTGACGGTCTTTTTTGCAATATTATTCATCAGATCAAATTCCTTTACTTAGAAGTTTAGACTGGATCATCCGTTATGTAAGGTTGGAAACAAGGCGCAGGCAGAGCCACGCTACAAAAAGTAACGGGAAAAGTCCCATAATTATCATTACAACGGTAAAAAATCCGTCTGAAATCTTTTTTCTAAGCTTCTTATTCACGGCAATATGCCCCCTTAAATAAAGAATTGCACTATCATTCCGACATCCTGCCGGATAATTTTATTCATTATAAAATACAATTATTAATTCGGTATGAACAAAAGCAAAAATACTATACCGATCCGAGCTATCTCACGTCAAATTATATGGAACCATTACCGCCTGCGGGAATATACTGTTAAAGCGAGGGAAATTTTGTCTGTGAAAAAGCCGACATGCGGCTTTACATAAAGAAAGTGAGGCAGTTATGAAAATAGTCGTAATGACATCACCGAAGCTGATAGCACCTATTCTCCGCAGAATATTCGGTGTTCGCAAGAAGATCTGAGAGCGGGATACATCCCTTCCGCTCCGGCAGCCGTAGGACGGTCAGCTCAGCTTGAAATCTATACTCTCCGTACGCTCAAGCCCGAGCTCGGAGAGTATTTTTTCTGCCTCGGATATCTTCTCGGTCTCGCTTATCATTGTCGCACGGTGAGCGTCACAGCCGATGATAGTACGGCATCCGACCTCGTGCGCTATGCGGAAGAAATCGACCTTCGGATAAGTACGACCCTCAACAAAGCCCTGTAGATTAAACTCTACCGGAACATCCGCAGCCCTTGCTGCCTCACATATTCTGCGACAGAGCAGCTCGTACCGCTCTGTCTCCGCGCCGGTATATGTAGGCATATCGGGATGTGCGACATACGAGAACACACCGGTTCCGAGCGCCTCGCACACCTGAGATGAATACTCCTCCATAAAGGCAATGTCATCACCGGTATAAAACGCGCTCTGTCCATCGTACTCGTTGCGCGTGAAATGCTGACCGAGTATCAGATATTCGATACCGCAGCTGCGCACGTACTCGAGCAGCTTATCAAAATGACGGGGATAATACTCCGCCTCGAGTCCTATATGAATATCTATTCTGCCTCTATACTCCTCACGCAGCTCGGTGAGCGTATTGACATATCCGGGCAGCTCCTCGGATCTCATACGAAAGCCGGAGTAATAGTCGCCCTCGAAAAAATACGGCGAATGGTCGGAAAAGCCGAGTGTTTTCATTCCGAGTCCGAGCGCCGTCTCGATGTATTCCCGCTCGGTGCCCTCGGCATGGTGACAGCGGAAGGTATGTGTGTGAAAATTTGCCGAAATCAATTTTTTACCTCAAGATCGTGCGGTACCGTATATCCGTGCACCGCTGTTATAAAGTGAGCGAGCAATCACATTGTCTGCCGACGCATCGGCACTGCAAAATCGCAGAGCATGCGCTCTGCGGCTCGCAAATTGAATTATACCACCGACGCAGTGCAATGTCAATAAAACAGAAAGAATAAAGTGCGCCGGGCCTTGCCCGTTATCGGCTGGCTGCTCGGATAAAAAACACCGACGGCGCATGAGTCTCTCCTCATATCGCCGACGGTGAAAAATTATTTTATTATACCGGAGATGAATATCTCTATCCCGACACAGATAAGAATAACGCCGCCGAGCACAGCTGCCTTGCCCGCAAGCGCCGTGCCGAAGCGTCTGCCGATTGCAATGCCGCAGAGGCAGATGATAAGCGTAATGAATGCAATGACAAGTCCCGCAACTATTGCGTGTACAAGATCGTATTCCGCGATAGTAAAGCCGACCGAAAGCGCGTCGATAGATGTAGCGACGCCCTGAAGCAGAAGCGCGGCAAAGCCAAGCTTTGTACTGTAGGTATCCTCGTGCCCTTCGCCGCTATACTCCGCTCGAATGCCTTTTATACCGTCAATAAGCAGCTTACCGCCTATAAAGCAGAGGAGCAGCAGCGCGATCCACGGTATATATACCGAAAAGCCGCCGAAAAAGCTATTCGCAAATGAGACAAGCAGCCAGCCGGTAAGCGGCATAGCAAACTGAAAAAACGCAAATGTACCCGCAATCAGCAATCTGCGCCGTCTATGCATATTCGGCTCTGCAAGCCCGTTTGCAAGCGAGACAGAAAATGCGTCCATCGCAAGTCCTATGCCGAGCAGCGCATTATTCAGAAAAAACAGCAGACTAAATGCCAAACAATCACTTCCTCGAGCCGGAGCGAAGCATCACGTCATGATAGCCGCCCTCGACAATAGAAGTGGAAGAAACAAGAGTTATCCGAGCCTTATCCTGAAGCTCGCTTATAGAGACAGCACCGCAGTTGCACATGGTACTGCGTATCTTATACATCGATATCTCAACATTGTCATGCAGCGAGCCGGCATACGTAACGTAGGAATCAACGCCCTCCTCAAAGCCGAGCTTGCCCGCTCCGCCAAGGTCATATCTCTGCCAGTTGCGTGCGCGGTTCGAGCCCTCGCCCCAGTACTCCTTCATGTAAACGCCGCCTACGAGCACCTTGTCGGACGGGCTCTCGTCGAAGCGGGCGAAGTATCTGCCGAGCATGAGGAAATCTGCGCCCATAGCAAGCGCGAGCGTCATATGATAATCGTGAACAATACCGCCGTCCGAGCAGATCGGGATATAGATACCGGTCCGCTCGTAGTACTCGTCTCTTGCGGCAGCGACCTCGATCACAGCCGAAGCCTGACCGCGTCCGATGCCCTTGGTCTCTCTGGTAATGCATATCGAACCGCCGCCGATACCGACCTTAACGAAATCAGCGCCTGCCTCGGCAAGGAACATAAAACCGTCGCGATCAACGACATTTCCCGCACCTATCTTGACGGTGTCGCCGTACTTCTCGCGGACCCACGACAGAACATTCTTCTGCCAAACGGTATAGCCCTCGGAGGAGTCGATACAAAGAACATCGGCACCCGCCTCGAGCAGGGCGGGAATTCTCTTCTCATAGTCACGGGTATTGATACCTGCGCCGACGAGATAACGCTTCTGCGAATCGAGCAGCTCGAGCGGATTTTCTTTATGAGACGAATAGTCCTTGCGAAAAACGAAATATTTCAATCTGCCGTCGCAGTCGACGATAGGGAGAGAGTTGAGCTTATGCTCCCAGATAATATCGTTTGCAAGCTTGAGCGATGTTCCCTCAGGCGCGGTAACGAGACGCTCGAGAGGAGTCATAAACGATGTGACCTTCTCATCAAGGCTCATGCGCGACACGCGGTAGTCACGGCTCGTAACAATACCGAGCAGCTTGCCGTTCGGGGTAGCGTCGTCGGTGATGGCGACGGTCGAGAAACCGTTCTTTTCCTTGAGCGCAAGCACATCTGCAAGCGTTGCATCCGGTGAGAGGTTAGAGTCCGAAACAACAAAACCCGCCTTATAGTTCTTCACTCTTGCGACCATCGCAGCCTCACTCTCAATCGACTGCGCGCCGTAAATAAAGGACATGCCGCCCTCCTTTGCGAGTGCAATGGCAAGGTTATCGTCGGAGACAGCCTGCATTATCGCAGAGACGAGCGGAACATTCAGTGATACAGCCGGTTCTTCACCGCGCTTAAACTTTGTCAGAGGTGTGCGAAGCGAAACATTTGCGGGAATACAATTCTCGTCAGTATAGCCCGGTATGAGCAGGTATTCGCTGAAGGTTCTGCTTGGTTCGTTGTAATAGTACGCCATAATTCTCTCCATTTCCGAGTGCATTCTCTGTACTTAAAGTATTATAACACGCCCGGGCGATTCGGTCAATATTAAAATGAAGCTCCGATAGACAATATTTCGACCAGACCGGCGCGATTTTTTGATATTTACATCAAAGCTCACCGCAAGCGACAGTTTATTTTGTGCCGTTTAGCATGATGAGGAAAACGATGTCCGTATATCGGCACACAACACGAGCCGCCGCGAATCATCGCCGTATGATGCTCTACCTCCCTCACCTCTCCGCCGATGCCGTTATATACCGGTCGTCAGCAGTATCCGAGAGGCTGTTTTCGGCGTTTTCGAGCAGATGATACTCCGAAATAAGGATGAATTCAGATTTGATGAGCGTAATCGCAGACCTCCGACAGCTCGCGTCAACGCACTTCTTTCGTTTACATATACGCTCCTTATAAATAAATGTTGCGGCGCTTGAAAGCGTCGGACTTGCCCCATGTGTCGGATATCTGCATAAAACACCCGGGTCGATGCTCGTTTGCGCTCGATATTCTTGAGGAACCGAGAGCTGCGTATGCCGACAGATTTGTGTTGTCGCAGATAAATCTCGGTGCTGTTGCAGCTGATGATTTTGATATCAAGGAAAACGGCGCGGTATTTCTTAAGGACGTTGCAAGAAAAAAATATCTGTCTGCGTGGCAGACACGCAAGCAGGAGACAATTACTCATCCTTTTCTCGGCGAAAAATTGCAATGGAGACTTGTTCCATACAGTCAAGCTATGCTGTTTGCAAGATGGCTGCGGGGAGATCTTGACACATATCCGCCTTTTTTCCGGAAGTGAGGGACTATGCTGATACTTGTAACATACGATGTGTCGCTTGCTGACAGCCGCGGGCAGAAACGTCTCAGGCACGTTGCGAAAATCTGTCAGTAATACGGGGTACGCGTACAGAACTCGGTTTTTGAATGCGTAGTTGACGAGACGCAATTTGTTCTTCTGCGTGAAAGACTGAAGAAAGAGATTGCCGCCGAGCAGGATAGCTTAAGTTTTTATCGGATTGGTAATAATTGTAAGAATGAGAAAATATCAATACTCTCGAATTCCGTGATACAAGCAAATCTGCGAAAATTTATCTTGATTTTTCCTTTGAACTGTTGTATAATACACTGGTATGATTCTATTGGGGTATCGCCAAGGGGTAAGGCACAAGACTTTGACTCTTGCATTACGATGGTTCGAATCCATCTACCCCAGCCACGAGAAAACGCGCTTACTTTGTTTGTAAGTGCGTTTTTTCGGCAAAAGTGATAAATCAAGGTCGCGACAAGAGAGCGCATTTTCAGCGACGGAAGCAGCAATGCGTAAATAGCGAGCTGAAGGGCTGAATTATCACGATTTTTTATACTAATGTTCAATCAGAATAATAATATGAAAGTGATTGAGCAGTATGACGGATGCGAGGTATCGTCCATCGGCATTCCAATAATTGATTTGAATGGGCTCAAGCATATAAACGACAGCTTTTGCAGCCTTTCCCTCTATCCCCATCAGCTCGCGTTGTCGGCGGCAGACGGCGCCTGAGTAAGGCACGCCTTATGCAGTTCTATCGCCTCGCGAAGAGCAGCTGTGTCGGCCCTTTGCGGGTGATTGCGCAGCGTCCTTTATATGACCCATCGGCAATTATATATCTTTGCCTCGATGAAGGTCTTTGCCACCACAAGCGAGCCTGCGTCATCCGCCGCCAAAAGCATCTGCGACTCGCGAAGCGGCACATTATTGAACGTATTGCCGATATCAAAATACCGGACGAGATGTCAAAGCCCTTTGAAAAGCTGGAATGGGCAGGCGGAAAAAGGCTTGACCTTGCAGAGTATATGAGAGAGCACCCGTATATGTATATGCCCGGTCGGTATTCCGTGTGGCAAAGACCATGGCAAGCGATGTCATCGACCTGCCCGGCACAGAGGCGAAAAAAAAGCCCTGAGTCTCTTAGAAACTCAAGGCTGTCAAGACATTAGCAGGGGCACAAAGACTCTGTTATCATAGTGAATAAGTATAGCGGTGTGTATGGATTGCACCGTAAAATTGCAGTCAGACAGGTGCGTAAGTGATTAAAATATGCAATCTTTCACGGTGGGTCCGAGAGATTGACGGAATCTCTTGAATAAAGATGGATTCTGTGGTAGTATAAATCGGAGTTTGTGGGTTTATGTATATAAGAAAGGCTTGACAAAGGTGGCAGATAAATATAGAATCGGCATACGCACATACATACAGCGTAGTTCTGTCTTTTTGCGCTGTCAAGCAAGAATTCTATAAGAGAATATACCCTCTTTGTCGGGGGGTATGATGCGCCTTTTCGCGTTGCGGAAATTCGTAATACAAGAAAAATTGCAGCTGCAAGGTTTCAAAATCTCAAACAAAACTCAAAAAACGGATATCTTCAACGGCGAAACATTTTCATTAGAGAAACCGTAATAAAATAAGCAATGGAGATGATTTGTGAAAAATGAAAAACGGGCGTATGAAGAAAATATTATCATGTAATCTTTTCATCATATTATTTATTATTCCAATACTGCAAGGGTGCGCCCACTTAGATGCGAACCAAGCAATGGGACCAAAAGGCACACAATCCATCTTTGTATATATGTGCGGCAGCACCCTGGAAACCAAGAACGGTGCCGCATCGAAAAATATTCAAGAGATGCTCGATAACAATATTCCGAGCTCTACTACGGTGGTTATACAAACAGGCGGAGCAAAAAAATGGCGTGTTCTTGACATTGACCCTTCCCGTTCGCAGCGTTATCTGATCAAAGATGGTGAGCTTACTCTTTTATCGGAAACCGACAAACAAAATATGGGAGAGTCTAAAACCCTTTCGGACTTTTTGAAATGGGGAGTTGAAACCTATCCCGCAGAAAAAATGGGGGTAATTCTTTGGGATCATGGCGGCGGGAGTCTCCCCGGAGTTTGCTTTGATGAAAATTATAATATGGACAGCCTTAGTCTTACGGAATTGGACGCTGCCTTTGCCTCTGCCGGAGAAATCATGACGGATGAGTTTGAATACATAGGATTTGACGCCTGCCTGATGGCAAATTATGAAACCGCATATATTGCAAGCAAATATGCAAGAAACATGATTGCAAGCGAAGAGTTGGAACCTTCCGGCGGCTGGGATTATGAAAGCGTGACGACTCGTTTTGCAGATGAAGCGTATTACGAAAATGTTTTGCAGGCGTATCAAAAGAAATGCGAAGCACAGGGAAAGCAAGCATATACTCTTTCACATATTGATTTAACCCAATTTTTTGCTATCCAAACTGCATTCGACCTGTTCGCGGAAAATTTGCTGAAAGTGGCACCAAGCGGATTGAAACCGATTGCAGACGCTGCTACAAATGCGATTACTTTCGGATATAACTCAAGATTAGAAGGGTATTCGAATTTGATCGACCTTGCGGATTTTGCCCAACTGCTGCAGCAGGATAATATAAAGCAGGCGATCGAAAAAAGCGTGACGGCTGTTAACAGTAAAGACAAGCAGGGAGCTTATGGCTTGAGCGTTTACTACCCTGTCCGGGAAACAAAGTTTGTAAAGAATTATATCGAGAACACAATCAGTGAGCCGTATTGCTCCTTTTTAAATTCTTTTTACACCGTAGATTCGGAAGCTTCCCTTATTCATTTTACCGATAAAGGGAGTGATGCTGACGGGGAATTTCACATTTCACTGTCGGACGATTCGGTTCAGTATGTGTCGAATGTTGAGTATTATTTATACCAATTCAAATCCGTATCTGATTATGAAGAAAAAATCTACGGTCTCGGTTCTGACAGTGATTTGATACAAAATGCCCCGAACAGCTATACCACATCATTTGAAGGCAAATGGGTTGCATTAAACGACACCTTTTTGAATTGTACCGTTATAGACATGAAAGACGGAGTAATAACCTTTTCTTCTCCGGTGCTGCTGAATAATCAGTCCGGAACGCTGCGCTTTTCTTTCCGTCTGTCTGACGGTTCACTAAGTGTACAGGGCTTTCTTCCGGCAGACAGCAGCGGCGCTTCGGAACGTCTGCAATCTTTCAAGCCCGGGGATTCCATTACGGTTTTGTATGAGGAAAGAACGCCGAATTACACAGTAAACTTAATAGAAGGAAACCGCTTTGTAATAGAAGATGAGCTTCGGCTCAGCGTAAAGCAGCTGCCGGACGGTTATTTTCAAAGCTATATAGTCGTAACCGATATCTTCGGAAAACAGTATTATTCAAACGATGCAGTCCTTTTGAAAAGCAATGGCCATATTACCATTAAAACGATTTCGGATGAAGTAGACCACGGGCTTGTTTAGGGTAAAACGGTAAAATTTTTATGAGGAGGAATTAGAGATGAAGTCAAAATTAACACGGGCAATCAGTTTTATGCTCAGTGCTGTTACGTTGACAACCATGTTTTCAGGATGTGAAAAGAAGCCGAAGGAAGGGATCGCGGGACAAGCGACGTCGGTCTCTTACAACACAGACGGAACATTTACAACCACCGTTACAGCAGAGGAAGCGAGCTTTTCCGAAGATTTGACCGCTTCTGATATCACGGTTTCCTATTTAAGACTGGATGAGGAAGCGTATGCGAAAGCGGTAGAAAAGGAAGGCGAAGATAATATCGATAAAATCAACCGAGGCGACTATATGGTTGAAGTTAAGTCTGCGGTAACCGGCGTAACGCGCAAGGATAACAAAACGCTTGAGGTTAGCTTTACCGATGAAAAGGCGGCAGAAAATCTTCCGTCAAGTTATTTCGTCCGGGTCGCTGAAAAGAAAACCGGCGCTGAAAAAGAAGTGGGCGCAGGAGCGGAAGTCAACTATCCGCAGCATTCGGTCACCCCTAATATCCAGTCGTTGTCTGTATTTGACAAGGATATCCGCTTAACGCTGGAATTAAAGGAGGGCGAATTCAAGCAGGATGTTTCCAAGGATACAATTACGCTCGGCGGTTGTTTGGAAAAGCTGAATATCGAGAACATAAGCGCATCCGGCAAAAACCTGACCTTACAGTTAACCGGCGATATTACAAAGCATGAATCCTCAAACGCCTATGTTGACGGCGTGGTGAATGTAAAAAAAGACGCGATAAAAGACGGCTGGCAACCGATTAAGGTACAGATCCCTATTGATACAATATTATACAGTTTTGATGCAGAAAAGCTGGCGGTTGACAACGGAAAAGTGACGGTTCCGTTTGTGTTAGGCGGCTATCGCCTGACCGACAATGCAAATGCAGACAGCTTTAAAATTGACGGCGCAAAAGTGACCGAATTTAAAAAGACCGGCGAATCTTCGGGAATCATCACTCTTACCGATGTGAACGCTACCGACAAAAACAGCGCTGCAGCCGCTTTGGACAATAAGACAGTCACCGTTGCCGGCGCCGCGGTTGGCAGCAATGAGGATCTCACCTTTGAAGCGGATTTCAGCGCCGCTTCCTTCTATCCGGTTTTTGACTATGCAGAGGAAAAAGACGACCAATACAACATTACGCTCTATCTGTATGTGCATGCCGGAAAATTTGCCGATAAGCTTTCAAATGATATGATCCGCTTTGCCGATGACTTTAAGGACGCAAAGGTAACGGAGCTAACCCGTGAAAGCGACAATACGGCAAAGCTTATTCTCTCTCTTCCTTCCGGCGGCAAATCAGTTGAAAATATAGAATTAAACGGAACAGTTGTAATTGCAGCTGACGGCTTGGTAAACCGCTGGGGCGACTGTATATCTGCAAACAGCACCTATACCCGCGCCTATAATCAAGGAAGCATGGGCAAGGATTTGTCCGATGTGGATATAGATGTAATCAAAAATATCGTCGGCGGCTTTGGCAACACCACGATGGGTACGATCTTCAGCGTAGGAAGCGGTCTGGCTTCAGCGGGTTCCGGTACCATAACGGTCTTGGAAATGCTGGGCGTGATTGAGTCTGAAAAAGCAAAACTCGACAAGATTTATAGTGCAATCAACGATTTAAGCGACAGCTTGAGCAATATGAGCCTGCAAATAAGCGAAGGCAGAGGTAAAGACCTGGAAATGATTATTTCCGATTTTTACAGCGACAATTTTGACCAGCTTGTATCTTATCGCAAATATGCCCTGAATCTGATTGCCAATGCCCAAAAGTCCCTGAAAAGCGAAGGTGTCAATGCGCCGGCTGCGCCGATAGAGGGAAAAGTCTCTTCCGAATGGGATGAGTATATGAAAAAGGTCATGAAAAAAGTCAGTGAGATGGATTATCAAAACTATTTTGCCAAACTTTTGGAGTGTTATCTGAAGGTGCAGGCAAAAGCGGCGCCGAGATCCGGCGTAAGCAACATCATTGACCATTTTGACGAGTATATGACTTATTATTACAATTTCGATACGCTTGCATATAATGACCGCGAGAATTTCCGCACTCTTGTGAACTATGAGCTGTTGGAAGCGTCTGTCCTGATTTGTTCCTATAACAAATATGCCTATGATTATCCGGATGAAGCGACGATTAAAGATGTAAGCGACAAATACGATACCGCGAAAAAGCTGATTGACAGCAAGAAGGTTGTCCGCCGCACCGACAAAAAAGCCTATATGTATTTGACGGGGGACACGATCGTGGAAGCTCATTGGGCCTACAGTCCCAATAATGTGTCTGGGCTCGGAAGGGTAAATATGTCGGATGAACAGGCAAAGGTATTTATCGGCAGGCAGCGCGGAAAGCCCTTAATAGAAACGATAGAACAGCTTGGCGTTGATTTGCGTGGCAGTGCTTATGTCAATGGAAATGGTAAATATGATTATAGTTTTGACTATGAACAAATAAAACAATCTATTTCATGGCGGGTCGGATTTATTTATCACACAGATTTCAAACAATCCGGAGATGGATTTTTTACAAGGCCAGTCAAAACTCATATTGCAAAAATCATCCCGATAGATTATGGGGTAGACAATGAATTTATCAGAACAATGCCGCATACAGCAGAAACCTATATACTAAGTGGCGGTTTTTGGTTTGAGTATCAGGTGAAGATAACCTATGGCCTGGTTTTGATAACATTAGAATAGCAGCGTATTTTAATGACGTTTTGCTGATATTGGCAAAGATACAAAGGCGTATGTGCTGCTAAACGAGTACTTCCGATATCTTTACCGTGAGGAGCTGATCCCGAAAAATCCGCTGGCGAATATGTGGATAATGAAGAAAAGTAATTATCTGTCGGCGCAGAGCAGAGAAAACTTACCGCAGTGCGAGACGGTAACGATCCTTAGGCAAGGCTCGGCAACATCACCGATGTATTTGAGATATGAGCGAAAGGACCTCCTGAGCTTCGGCTCAGGAGGTCAAAATTATACCGCAGAAAACAAAGAAAGCTCCGACAAAGCGCTGTCGGAGCTTGACATTTTGATGTTATTTTGATGATGCAGCAGGCGGGATCGTTGCGGCCGTATGCCGCCGGATGCGAAATCGATGCCCGCTTCGGGCATTATTGCACGCACCCGCAGACCGTGCGCCGCCGTCAAAAAAGCAAGAAAAAACGGCTCAAACCGCACAGTTGAGTCATAATTGATGGGGTCCCCGAAAAGCCGAAGACTTTTTGGGGAGAGGAGGAACAGCGGCGTGAGTGCGGGATGATTTTTTATAAAAAAATCGTCACAAGCGATACATAGCTTGTGACGACGATGGCGGAGAGTTAGGGACTCGAACTCTGGACACGCGGTTTTGGAGACCGCTGCTCTACCAACTGAGCTATACCCCTAAATGTTTAATTGTTGCAACATAATGATTATATCACTTTTATAAGTGAAAATCAAGTGTATATTATGCATAATATTATTGCTGATTAAATATATATAATTGTTCGATTTATATCTGTTATATGGTGAATAAGAGCTGCAGCATGTGACTACAATCAAAACAAATAAAAAGCAAAGAAATCGTCCTAAGCGAAATATACCCGTTCGAAAAAATACAAAGCATACACAAATGTAATACCAATTTTTTTGGTAAATAACTTGCACTTTTTTTCCTTACGTGGTATAATAAAGTATGGATGCTTCGGAGAGATGCCGCAGTGTACGATATCAGACGTTTGAGGTTTTTTATGAATTACAAAATGATTCCGAATATGATAACCTCTGTGAGACTTTTCGGGGCAATTATTTTGCTTTTCGTTCCGCCGATGACTGCACCGTTCTTTGCGGTATACACGATCTGCGGACTTACAGATGCCTGCGACGGCTTTATTGCAAGAAAACTCGACGCGGTCACGGATTTCGGTTCAAAGCTCGACAGTGTTTCGGATATTACATTTTATATTGTGATGATATCGCGTGTACTGCCGGAGTATTACAGCGTTCTGCCGCATTCGTATTGGTATGCGGTAGCAGCGGTACTGGTCGTCCGACTCGCTTCGTATGCGGTAAGCGCGATAAAGCAGCACCGCTTTGCTTCGGTGCATACCCTGCTCAATAAGGTAACCGGCGCGGGAGTGTTCTTTGCCCCGTACCTTGTCAACTGCTCATTCTTCACCGTTTATGCGATCGGCGTATGCTCGGTTGCGGCACTTGCGTCGACGGAAGAGCTTATCATGCACATAATCGGTATAAACGATTCGCTCGGGCTCTGGGATACACGGAACAGATAAGCAGACGAGATAATATCTCGGATAAACCATATATAGCATTTTTTATGCCGGAGCAGCCTTCCCTGCTCCGGCTATATTATTCACTGCGTCATTTCGCCGGCAAATTCAAACTTCGGATATTATTTTACAAAGCCTTAAACTTACACCGATGTACAATACTCACTCGTATGCATCAACCGCATATATTAGACAGAGCAATATCAAAACGGCACGTCATAATTACGCAATATATAATCAAGACCTACGGAGGCGCACTTGCGTCTCCGTAGGTCTCAAAATTATCGTGATTTGTTTTCCGCTGTCGGAGATCAGCCCACGGATATCATCTTCATCAGACGAACAAGATCTGCGGTATTGACAGTACCGTCCGCATTTACATCGGGAGAGGAAGCCTCAATGCCAACGCCGTCCACCGCAATATACTTCATCAGGCGTACAAGGTCCCTTGTATCAAGCGAGTCATCGCAGTTTACATCTCCGACATTGCAGAAAATATAGGTCGAAAAATGAGTCAGTTCAGCAATTACGAAATGTGAATCCTTATTGACTGAGTTCAGAGTAATCTCCGTGAGTTTTCCCTCTGAGTCTATATGAAACAGCTTGAGTCCGTCCATCGAAAGCGTCTCGGGAACAACGAAGGTCAGACTGACCGTACCGTCGGCAGGCTGAACCACTTCGCCGTTAAGCGTAGCGGTAATATCAAATACGACCATATTAGGTCCGGCAGTATTTGCGAGAGCCTTCTTTGCTGCCGCAACAACCTCATCGGAGGCGTGCTTGGCAGAAATGTGCGTACCGTCCGGGAAAGGAAGCGTCATGTCTGCATTGAGTACGATATCATCTTCACAGTCATATGTATACTCGGGCTTTGCCACAAGGTTCTCGCTCGGCAGCTCCTCGAGCACCACACAGCTGTTAACTCTCGTCAGAACATCGTCAAACGAAACATTTAGCTTGTAGTACTTATCGTACCAAACCTCTTCGTATGTTTCGCCGTCTTCGATAAAATCGCCCTCCTGAATATAAACATCAAAGCTTCCGTTATCCTGCGGAATATATCCGTTTACTCTGAATGGTATTCCGCCTTTTCCGCGAAGCATATAAACATATCTGTTATTTTCGACATCGTAAACAAGCTGACTGTCCGGATCATTTTCTTTTTCGATCATATCTTTGAGAGTACCGTCAAAAGTAAACAGTCGATGTGCCACCGTCTCAAACTTATCTGCCGGATAAGAAATATCCAATCCGAGACCGCCCTCGACCGCATTAAACTTTCCATTCTCCCAGCGCCCCTTGGTGTAATCATCACCGTAGACCGAATCGTACTGGCAAAATGTCCAATATCCGATATCGTTTGAGTCTATGTCTGCCTTATTGCCGATCGACAAAACATATGCGATAAGATCATCAAACCTCAGGAACAGATTCTCTGCCGCGTCGACCGAGAATGCCCCTGCTGCGACAACAGTCAGTACCATAACAAGCGTAAGTAAAAATGATAATGCTTTCTTCATATTGGTATCTCCTGAATATATTATAATATTATAATATTGTAAATATATTAATGCATCGGTATGATACCGATGTACGATGTAATCACCCTTTGTCAGGCAGAAAAAAACTTCTGTATGTATTTACAATCGTGGAGTGCGTAATATGTTCTGAATTTTGAATTATCTACTACAGTATGATATCACGATGACTGTCATTTGTCAACTGCTCGGATAATTATTTTTTGATAAATCTCAGACAAATCATACGTAAAATCAGACGTATCATGTCAATCATAACCGAGCGGGAAGAAGCTATTTCCTATCGGGTATAGTATATAGAAAACTAATTTTTAAAATTTAAACCATTCGGAGCTCTTTTCGAAAAAACGACGGCAAAGCACGATGCAATGCCGCCGTATAATATTATATCCGGCTGTTATGCCGACGCTGCGGCAGCTTGTCTGCGCGTGCTGCATTCCGCCGTTACGCCTTGCTTTTGTCTGCGAATACCTTCAGAAGATCGTATATGCCGCCTACCGGGTATAGCTCAGCGCCGTCGCACGCATGCGTTTTTTTCATGCTCAGACGCGGAAGTACGACCTTATCAAAGCCGAGCCGGCGAGCCTCGCCCACCCTTGCGTCGACATCGGAAATTCCGCGGCACTCGCCGCTCAGTCCTATCTCGCCCATTGCGATAAGACGGTCGTCTACCGGGATATCGCGCATACACGATATTAGCGCAAGACAGATGGCGGTATCGGCGGACGGCTCATCTATATGCAGACCGCCGACTACATTTATATAAACATCATATTTTGAGAACGGTATTCCGAGCCGCTTTTCCAGTACTGCGAGCAGCAGATACAGCCGCGAATAGTCAATACCGTTGCTCGTTCTGCGTGGCACCGAAAAAACGGTCGGAGCGGCAAGCGCCTGCACCTCTGCTATTATCGGGCGAGTACCCTCTATTATGCACACAGCACAGTTTCCCGGCATTCCTGTAGGTCTGCCCTCGAGCATGGCGGCGGAGGGATTCGGCACTTCGAGGAGCCCCTGCGCGGTCATTTCAAATACGCCTATCTCATTCGTAGAACCGAAGCGGTTCTTTGCCGCACGAATGACGCGGTATGCCATCTGCTTTTCGCCCTCAAAGCAGAGCACGGCATCCACCATGTGTTCGAGAACCTTAGGACCTGCTATACTTCCCTCTTTATTTACGTGACCGACAAGAATTATCGAGGTATCGCTCGACTTTGCATATGCGATAAGCGCCGCGGCAGTCTCGCGCACCTGCGTTACACTGCCCGAGGAGGAGCTTACGCGGTCGGAATACACCGTCTGAATAGAGTCTACTATCAGGATATCCGGCTTTATCTTCATGGATTCCTCGATAATCTTCTCAACGCAAGGATCGGTATAAATATACAGCTCGTCGCCGACCGTGCCGAGCCGCTGTGCGCGCAGCTTTATCTGTCCGCGCGATTCCTCACCCGAGATATACAGCACTCGTCTGTTGCGGCAAAGTATGTCGGATATCTGAAGCAGCAGCGTCGACTTGCCTATACCCGGCTCGCCGGTCAGCAGCACGACCGAGCCGCTGACTATTCCTCCGCCGAGCACACGGTCAAGCTCGCCCATTCCGGTAGCCGTGCGCATAAAATCGGGAACGGTAAGCTCGGAGAGGCGCTCCGCGCCGCGCTCGTCGGCAGCGAGCAAACCGACCCTACGACGCGGCGAAGCGGTCGGAGCGACAGCAGCAGCCTCGACAGTCTCCTCCATGGTGTTCCACGAGCCGCAGCCGGGACATTTGCCGAGCCATTTCGCGCTTTTATATGAGCATTCGGAGCAGATATATATCGTTTTCGGACCTTTCATTTATACATCCTCTTTTATCAAGTATCATAGTTGGATACGGTGCGTCACCGTTTTTCGTCAAGAAATATGATAATACATTCATCCCGCTTTGTCAAGATAATCAAGCAGCGAGGAGCATATTACGAGCGCAAGCGCCTGACGGTACTCGGCGTGTGACAGCATTGCAGCCTCGCCGGCATTTGAGAGAAAGCCGCACTCGACAAGCACGGCGGGAGAGCGGATTCGGTCAAGCACATAGATATTGCTGCCCGCCTCCTTAAGCGGGCGCTCGTTCCACGGCTGAAGCTGCGCGCGCACACCGTCGCGTATTGCGGATGCGATGCTCTTGCTCGCCGGGTGATTCGGCGAATAATAGAGCTGAACTCCGTGAACGGATGCCGAAGGAAACTTATTCATATGAATACTGACAAACAGTGCATCCGGGTTTGCGCTCGCTATCTCGGTGCGTGCGCGCAGATCGCCTGATTTTGCGCTCGGCGCGCCCTCCCACGTCAGCATGCTGTCGTCGCTGCGTGTCATTATTACATCATAACCCGCAGCGCACAGCATGTCGCGCAGTGTAAGCGACAGCTCGAGGTTCAGCTCCTTTTCGAGCAGACCGCTGTCAGACACCGCACCGCCGTCGCCTCCGCCGTGTCCGGCATCGACTATTATCTTCTGCCGCCCGGGATTATACGCCGCGCGGCTTTCCGTGCTGACCTTTACGAACTGAAAAACAGCGCTGAGTACCGCCGCAACAGCCATAAGAATAATTATGAACACAAAATATTTCACGGCATACCATCCCGCTTGCCTTGTGGGACTGACTGACATTAAAATCACCCGCCGTTTTCTGTTTTATTGCGGCGACAGCAATCGCCGGAGCATGCGATAACGATATGTTTATCACACATAATCCGACTATCGCACATGAAGGCCTAACCTGCACCGACAGCCGAAAGGAATATGCCGCGCGGATATTATCACCGCATACCGATTATCAGATATATATGAATCAGGCGGCAAAACTATGACGCGCGGCGGCGCCGAACGGGAATGTATCACGATATGGCATATTTTTTCTCGAAAAATCGAAAAAAATATCTTTACCCCCTTGACTTTGAGTAAACTCCAAGGTATATAATATACTAAGTAAAGGAGTGACATGTATGACGATAAAGGATGTCGTCGATAAATTCGACATAAGCTGCGACATCCTGCGGAACTACGAGCGCGTCGGCATGATACCTCCGGCTGCCCGCACACCGTCCGGCATCCGCGGCTTCGGCGAGCAGTATCTCGGCCGGGTCGAGCTCGTGCTGTGCATGCGCGGCGCGGGACTGCCGATGTAGGTCATAATAGAGTATGTCAAGCTCTTCCGTATGGGAGACGGCGCCCTCGGCGCACGTCCCGAGTTGCTGCGCGAGCAGCGTGAGGAGCTTTTTGAGAAAAAGTCTGCGATAGAGTCGACCATCGACCGCCTCAGCTGCAAGATAGAGCATTACGAGCGCGCACTTGGAACCGATCTCCTCTCGTGGGACGACGGAAAGTGCGATGTCAGCCATCTCACAGTATCGGACAAAAAGAAGTAATATAGGTATCGCCCGCGCGAACATATGCTGCCGCAGACGGAAAACATTCAAATGTAAATCAAAAAAATTATAAGTAAGGAGAAAAAGTCATGAGAAAGAATTTCGGAGCTAAGCCTTTATCCTATCCGCAGCCGGTATTTATCCTTGCCGCATACGGCGAGGACGGCACGCCCTGCGCTATGAATGCTGCATGGGGCGGCATCAGCGAGGAAAACGAGCTGTCTATGTGCATCAGCGCCGGACACCGCACGACTAAGGACATTCTTGCGCGCCGCGCTCTCACCGTCAGCATGGCTGATTCAGAGCATATGGAGGCATGCGACTATGTGGGCATCGTTTCCGGCAATAATGTCCCCGACAAATTCGCCCGCGCGGGCTTTCACGCACAGCGCTCTGAGTTTGTAGACGCACCGCTGATCGAGGAGCTGCCTATCGCGCTCGAGTGCCGACTCAAGAGCTATGACCCTCAGACGTGCCGCATGGTATGCGAGATAGTCAACGTATCGGTAGACGAGCGTGTGCTTGATGAAAACGGTGCGGTCGACGTCTCTAAGGCACGTCCGATAACCTTTGACCCGTTCAACAATAAATATGTTGTACTCGGCGACACCGTCGGTACGGCATTCCGCGACGGAAAGGCGCTCAAATAGTTATGCAGCACCACGCCCGACCGGAGAGCGGGGATAAGATCCGCCGCCGAAAAAAACTTCCGACACGGAGACAGCCAATGAATAAGATTTTTGTTGCAATTTCAATTATCGCCGCAATGCTGCTCGCTCTTACCGCCTGCTCAGGGAAAGGCGCAGAAGAAACAACCGCCGAGAAAACAGCGCCTCTGTCGACATCAAGCGTTATCGCAGAGCCGGAGAACGGAGCGGAGAGTTCGACGGAGGCAGAGCTTGTACCGGAGAACAGCGCAGTACCCGTATACATCCGCATAGGCGATACGGTGCTGACGGTATTGCCGTCCGGAAACAGCTCCGCAGATGCGCTTATCGCATTGCTCGAGCGCGGAGACATTGCTCTCGATATGCGGGATAACGGCGGCTTTGAAAAAATCGCGGAGCTTGAGCGCAGTCTGCCGACAAACAACATACCGCTTGCCGCAGGACCCGGCGACCTAATACTGTACAACGGAAATACAGTATGCCTGTATTACGGAGAAAACATGTACAGCCTGACACGCCTCGGAAGGATACAGAACACCGACGAGGAGACTCTGCGCTCGCTGCTCGGAGACGGGGATGTAAGCATCACGTTTTCGCTGAAAAAATAACTGTGCGGAGCGGCAACTGCCGTGCGATACCGGTGCACCGAGACGGTTATACCCGAGATGCCTATGATACCGCGCGGTACTTTTATGCCATGGGGATAAGCGGACGATCACATCATATAGGAGAGACAACGTGACCGGCTTTGAAAGCATAAAGCGCAATTTCGGCTTCGGCTGTATGCGTCTGCCGATGAAAGGCGCAGAGGCAGACTACGATGAGTTCACACGGATGGTCGATATGTATATGGATGCGGGCTTCAACTACTTTGATACCGCACGCGTCTGCCTTGAGGGGCAGAGCGAAACTGCCATCCGCGACTGCATCGACGGATGTCCGAAGCACATCAGCACTCCGGACCTCTTCTCCTCCTGAATGCAATGGAGATACATCACAGCCATAACAGTAAGTACTACTATGATGAGGTCTACACAAAACGCAACGGAAAGGCGAGCGACTGCATCAAATGCGGTCGCTGCGAACACTCCTGCCCGCAGCATCTGCATATACGAGAGCTGCTGCAAAAGGTTGCTGCTGAATTTGAAAAGCAGCAGTAAGACCGCAAAGCCTAAGTTAAACCTTCAATCGAATAACTAAAAGCCTATCGGCTGTCGCGCTGCGACGGTCGGTAGGCTTTGGCTTTTCTGATACGTGCGCCGTTTTACGGCAGCTGAGAATTATAACCGGTACATCGGCTTTTGATTTTCGGATGTTGCGCCGCTTTCTTTAGTTTTAGGCGCGTTATGCGAGCAAGTACTCCTGCAAGCAAACGCGTTTACGCATTTGCCGCCTTCAGTGCTTTCTGCTATCGCGTTTTGTCTTGATGCCGAGCATTCCCAAGATGCTCTTTCCCTTGATAGCGATATAATATCCGAGACCGGATATTGCGATTATCGGAAGCGGGAGAAACGCAAGCACTATCGGATTATAGGGAGAAAAGTTATATACGATACCCATAAACATCGGCTGAAGCGCACGGCAGACAGCGTTCGGCACAGCGTAGAGATTTGCTGCCCATGAAGCCGAGTGGTCGTAGGCGACGATAGTATGCGGTATGCGGTCGGCTGCCGCGATGCAGAAATAACCGATAACCGTGAGCAGTCCCGAAAGGATATTGAGTATGTTCGCACAGAGCGAGACGAGCAATCCCTTGTACGGCTGATACTCTATTCTGCCGCCGTCGAGCTTTATCTTGTCGTGCGCGCCGAGATCCCAGCCTACCGTATACTCAAGAAACATATAAAACAGCACCGAGAATATACTTGCCGCGAGGAAAAGGCTGTTATTCTGGTTCGTTGCCATCGAGAGCATGAGACCGAAGAATATCATACCTATCTGATTCACGATCATCTTTACTATCACGGAGCGGTTGTCTTTTATAAAATGCAGCATAATTTCCTATCCCATTTCATTTCTGTACCGCTATCTTATACCGCATTTATTAACTGCATAAGAAAAATAAAAAAAGTTTACACTTTATATACCAAATAGACGCTCTGACACGAAAAAATGAGCATAATAAGTCTCCCTGCATAGACCGATGTCACGGCGGCGAGGAAATGAAGTGCTTCCGAAGATAGCGATTCGGCAGTCTCGTGCCGAAAATCGTAATCGGATTCATATTCCGCCATATGCAGGGAGATAATAATATCAAATATTAACCCGCAATAAAGGCAAAGCGAAGCGGTCTGTCAAAGCATTGACAGCGCCTTTACAATCGCGGCATATACGCGCTCGCACGAGTCGATATCCATCCGCTCGGACGGAGTATGGATATCGAAGATATCCGGTCCTATCGAGATGCACTCTATATGCCTGCCGCATTCGGTCTCGCTTCTGCCCGCTATAACGCCGCACTCGAGTCCGGCATGAATAGGCTTGACCTCCGGTGCAAGGTACTCGGGATTTACCGCAAGGAACGCCGAGATATAGCTGCGCTGAAGCTCGGTATCATATACCGGCGACCAGCCGGGATACCTGCCGAGCTCGGTAAGCTGAGCTCCGATAAGGCGGCAGAGGCGCAGCAGCTGCGTACGCATGTGATCCTGCATGCTCTCATCCGAGGAGCGGTACATCAGTGTGATAACTATATCGCCGTCCGCATCGACATGAGCAGAGGCAATATTCGCAGATGCCTCGACAAATGCGGGGTCGGCGCAGGAACGGCGTGTAACGCCGCAGGGCGCAAGCGCGAGCAGCGAAAGCAGATTTGAGGTGCTCTTAAAGGTAAGCATACGACTCTCGGTCAGCTTTGATGCCTTGGTACATTCCACACGCAGATAGCCTCGCTTTTCCTCCGGCGGCAGCTCGGCGCGGACGGCATCGAAGAGCTGCTCGAGCTGAGAGGTAACAAACGGCTCATCGGACACGGCGATGCGGGCGCTGAGCTCGCACGGAATGGCATTTGAGACCGAGCCCGAATTTATCGAAACGAGATTAAAGGGCGAACGCTCATACAGCTCGGCAAACAGTCTGCCGAACAGACGCAATGCATTTACACGCGAGCGGTCGATATCGCCGCCGGAGTGTCCGCCGGAAAATCCGCCGATATTAATATCGAGCACGCGTCCGTACAGCTCGACACGCTCGGGCTTGAGCCTGACGGTATAATCGGCAGAGCCGACACAGCCGTTGACCACAAGATGCTCCTCCTCGGAATCGAGGTTTATCATCTTATCGGCAGAAAGGAGCGATACATCAAAGCCGAGCGCGCCCACAAGCCCCGTCTCCTCGCCTACGGTAAACAGACATTCGAGCGGCGGGTGCACGAGCGAGTGATCGTCAAGAAGTGCAAGCATCGTCGCAACGGCAAAGCCGTCGTCACCACCGAGCGTTGTACCCTCAGCCAAGAGAAAACCGTTCTTCTCGACCAGGCGCAGCGGCTCTGCTGTAAAGTCGTGACTTACCCCCGCACGCGCGACACACACCATATCGAGGTGTCCCTGAAGCAGGACGGCGGAATGAGTCTCATAACCGCTGCTCGCAGGCTTTTTGATAAGGACATTATTCATTTCGTCGCGATAGCATTCAAGCCCGCGCGACGCGGCAAAGGCAGACACGTAGTCGGCAGCTCCGCTTTCATTTCCGGAGCCGCGAGGTATCTGCGAAAGCTCCTCGAAAAAATGAAAAAAGCTCTCGGGGTTTCTTCCGTGAACGATATACTCCATAATATAAGCATCGCCCCGCACAGCGAGGCTCTCCCTCCGAAAATGTATGGTTCGGCATACATCTGTCCGCACATCTGCGCATCTGCTGAATTCCAGAACCGTTCTCCACATTACCGAAATGCGCTTGAGACGGTCAAGACCGAACCTACTAAAAATATTATACTACATTACAGAAGAAAATGTATGTATTATTTTTGAACATATTACATAAACTGATAATTTCCTATTTGCCGCGCCGCAGCGAGGCTTTTCGGGCGAGATGAAATCGAGAGAAATTTTGCATGACATAGAATCACACCGCACGTAAAAACTATGCTTGTGCAGCATGACTGCACAAAAAATCGACCGCAACGCGGTCGAGTCAAGGACGGAAAAGCATAGTGAACTATGGTAACATCTGCAAAAAAGCAATTTTATCCGCCGTCTCTGCCGTTCTGCTGCTCAGCGCTCCGTTATCCGCCGCAGCTGCCGGCGGCGATGGTTCGAGACTGACTGTCGGGCTGTCAGAGAGCGCCGATATAACCGAGATGAAGGTCTATCCCGGCGGTCAAACCTTCGGCATAAAGCTGCAGACCGACGGTGTGCTCGTCGTCGGTGTAGGAGAGGTCAGCGGTCCCGGCGGCAACGTTACTCCTGCGGCGGATGCCGGAATAAAGGCAGGCGATATCATTACCGCAGTCGGCGATGAGCCCGTAGACAGCATCCTGTCGCTTAACGAGCGCATATCCGAGTCTGAGGGTAAAAGTACACTTGTCACATTCGAGCGCGACGGCATTTCACACACTGTATGTCCTATCCCGGTTGACGACGGAAAAGGTTATAAAATAGGCGTGTGGGTGCGGGACAGCACAGCAGGTATCGGCACACTGACCTATATCATTCCCGAGACGCTCGCCTTCGGCGGGCTCGGTCACGGAATATACGACAGCGACACCGGAATCCTTATGCCGATGAAGCGCGGATGCGTTTCCGATGTCATACTGACCGGAATAAAAAAAGGTAAGGCGGGCGCGCCCGGCGAGCTGCAAGGCTATTTCGGCACGGCATGCTCGGGCACGGCGCTATCCAACACCGACAGCGGTGTTTACGGTATTTTCTCGCTCGCGCCGAGTGGCAGTGACAAGCTGATATCACTCGCGCCGGAGGAGGATGTCGAGATAGGCAATGCCGAAATAATCTGCTCTGTCGAGGGAAGCGCTAAACGCTATAAAGCAAAAATAAGCAAACTCGACACAAGCGGGGAAGAAACACGCAACTTCATTATCGAGATAACCGATCCCGCGCTGCTCGAGATAACGGGAGGTATCGTACAGGGAATGAGCGGCAGCCCGGTGATCCAGCACGGGAAACTCGTAGGTGCGGTAACACACGTTATGATAACCGATCCGACAAAGGGGTACGGTATTTTTATCGAACGGATGATACGCGGGTGCGATTCGCTGTTGGCGCCCTCATTCGCCGCAGCCGGCTAAGACATCGCGGGGCACCGGAAAAGCACGAAACGAAAGCGACGCTTTGACCTTTTCCCTACCCGGTTCAGACGCTGAAAAAAAGCAAGACAACACAGACTGCTCGGCGCATTTGAACAAATATGTTCTTCATCCCGACGCAAAAAGAGCGAGGCAGCGCCCCGCTCTTTTAATACATATTACCACCGCACGGCAGCACTGCATACGGCAAATATTATTTTTGGATCCACTCAAAATCACCGGTGAGCAGCGTTACCTTATCCGTACCGACGGTGAGCATTCCTCCGCCGGTGTGACCTATGGAATCATGCTCGTCGTTTATATCTATCTTAACGTCGCACGGCAGCACGGTGGTTATCAGCGGAATATGACCGGCAAGAACGGCAAGATCTCCGCCCGCACCGCGCAAACTGATTCCGTAAACATCACCACGAAATATCTCACCGTCAGGCGAGGATATCACAAGCGTAAACTGCTTCATTTTGCAAGCCCCTTAGCCTTTTCGACAGCCTCGTCGATAGTTCCGACAAAGAGGAACGCCGACTCCGGCAGATCATCGTGCTTACCCTCGATTATCTCACGGAAGCCGCGAATAGTCTCGGACAGCGGAACATACACTCCGGGAAAGCCGTTGAACTTCTCTGAGACGTGGAACGGCTGCGACAGGAAGCGCTGTATCTTTCTCGCTCTGCCGACGAGCAGCTTGTCCTCGTCGGAAAGCTCGTCCATACCCATGATAGCGATAATATCCATCAGCTCGCGGTAGCGCTGAATTATACGCTGCACCTCGCGCGCGGTATTATAGTGCTCCTCGCCGAGAATATCTGCCGAAAGGATGCGGCTTGTCGACTCGAGCGGATCAACTGCGGGATAGATACCCTGAGATGCTATCGAACGCGAAAGTACCGTTGTGGCATCAAGATGCGCAAAGGTCGTTGCGGGCGCAGGGTCGGTCAGATCGTCGGCAGGGACATATACCGCCTGAATACTCGTGATAGAGCCGCGCTTTGTGGAGGTGATACGCTCCTGAAGCGCGCCCATCTCGGTAGCAAGCGTAGGCTGATATCCGACCGCAGAAGGCATTCTGCCGAGCAGCGCGGAGACCTCGCTTCCCGCCTGAGTAAAGCGGAAGATATTATCTATAAAGAGCAGCACGTCCTGACCCTCAACATCACGAAAATACTCCGCAACGGTGAGACCGGAGAGCGCGACACGCATTCTCGCTCCGGGCGGCTCGTTCATCTGACCGTAGACAAGCGAGGTATTCTTGATAACCCCCGACTCGGTCATTTCGTTGTATAGGTCGTTACCCTCACGGGTACGCTCGCCGACACCGGTAAAGACCGAGAGTCCGCCGTGCTCCTTGGCTATATTATTGATAAGCTCCATGATAAGCACGGTCTTGCCGACGCCTGCGCCGCCGAACAGTCCGATCTTACCGCCCTTCGCAAACGGGCAGATAAGGTCAATGACCTTGATACCTGTCTCGAGCACCTCGGTAGAGGTAGAGAGCTCATCGTACGACGGAGCAGCACGGTGAATGGGACTGCGATTCGCGGTTTTCAGCGGCTCACCCTCGTCTACGACATCACCGAGCACGTTGAGAATGCGTCCGAGCGTCTCTCTGCCGACCGGAACGGTAATCCCTCTGCCGGTATCAAGCACCTCGGTTCCCCTCGTAAGTCCGTCGGTAGAAGCCATTGCTATGCAGCGAACGGTATTATCGCCGATATGCTGCGCGACCTCGACGGTCAGCGTCTTATCGCCTATCGGCATTGTAAGCGCATTATATATATCGGGCAGCGAACCCTCGTCGTCAAAGCGAACATCGACGACAGGTCCCATTACCTGAGTAACTACGCCCTTGCGAGATTCAGCCATAACATATCTCCTTACGGTATTTTTCGTATAATGCGGAAGCAATGCTCCCACACAGAGCGTTTGCCGATCGGTATCATGCGGCACTCCTATGCCGCGGCAAACGGTAAATAATAATGATCAAATAATTCGAGCCGAATAGGTCGGATCTGCCTCAATCGCCGCTGCCTGCAACGATCTCGGTAATCTCCTGAGTGATCGCGCTCTGACGTGCGCGGTTATAGCTGAGCTGAAGGTCGGATATCATCTGCTTTGCGTTCTTTTCGGCAGAGTCCATCGCCATCCGGCGAGCTGCGACCTCACTTGCAAAGCTCTCCTTAACTGCGGCATATATCTTGCCGGCAACATACTCCGAGACGAGCGTATTCAGAACGGCAGCGCCGTCCGGCTCGTAGAGCACACAGCCGCCGCGCCTCTCGGCACGGTCGGGAGACAGCGGAAGCAGCAATTCGGTGCACGCCTCCTGCTTCATCATTGAAACAAAAGAGGTAGAAACTACCCACAGCCTCGAGCATTCACCGGAGGTGAACTCCTCGCATATCCGCTCTGACAGCGCGCGGACCTCGGCATATGTTATACGCTCGGATGAAGCAAAGCTCTCACGTGCGGCATCGTTTCCGCCGTCGCCCTCTTCGTTCACAGAGCCCGCGCTGTCGGAGTATCGGTCGCATGCGCGCTTTCCTATCGGAATAACACGGTTCTCTGCGCCGCGAGCGGCAATCTCAGCAAGCAGCGCATCACATACACGAAATGCATTTGTGTTATAGCCGCCTGCAAGACCGCGGTCACCGGCAATAACTATCACCGTCTCCGGCGCGCCGTCACGGGGTGTCATATACGGTGTACGGCGGCACTCCGGTGACGACGCGAGAGTTTGCACAGTATCTTCGAGAGCGGCGGCGTACTGCCTGCCGTTCTGCATCGCCGTGCCCGCGCGGCGTATTTTGGACGATGCGACAAGCCCCATAGCGCTTGTCAGATGCAGTGTCGAGTCAACACTCTTTATTCTTGCCCGAAGATTCTTGATATCTCCGCCCATAGTACTTACCTCTGCATGGAAGCAAGAACGGCACGGAGCGTCTCGACATCCTCTTCCTCAAACTTACCCTCGGTCACGCGGCGCAGGAATTCGGGTGCGTCGGTGCGGAGCTTCTCGTACAGCCGCTCCTCGTAATTATGCACCTCTGCGACCGGAACATCGCTTAGATAACCGTTGACAACCGCATATACGATAGCGACCTGACAACCGACGTGTACGGGCGAATTGCGTCCCTGCTTGAGTACCTCGACGATACGCTCGCCGAGCGCGAGACGGGATTTTGTATCCGCGTCGAGATCGCTGCCGAATTGTGCAAACGACTGTAGCTCGCGGTACTGCGAATAGAGCAGCTTAAGCGGTCCAGAGACCTTCTTCATCGCCTTGAGCTGAGCGCTGCCGCCGACACGCGATACCGAGATACCGGGATTTATAGCGGGCATAACGCCCGAATGAAACAGCTCGGTCTCGAGGAATATCTGACCGTCGGTAATAGAAATTACGTTTGTCGGGATATAAGCAGATACGTCACCCGCCTGTGTCTCAATGATCGGCAGTGCAGTAAGAGAACCACCACCATGCTCATCGTCAAGTT
>OLOL01000405.1_pt1 | contig 46308 bp, 33 predicted proteins | sample 1673081 | NCBI WGS metagenome assembly OLOL01 (sample SAMEA3136753, study PRJEB25190) | human gut metagenome
ACTCGTCGGGGTTGATGCCCTTGAAGCCTTCCTTGCCGGTCAGCTTCTTGACCTCATCCTGCACGGCCGGGATACGCGTCGAGCCGCCGACCAGAAGGACCTTGGAAATATCGTTGGCGGTCAGACCGGCATCGGACATCGCCTGCTTGACCGGGCCTGCGGTCGCTTCGACCAGATGAGCGGTCAGCTCGTTGAACTTTGCACGCGTCAGCGTGACGTCCAGATGCTTCGGGCCTGTTGCGTCAGCGGTGATATACGGCAGGTTGATGTTCGTGGAGGTCACGCCGGACAGCTCGATCTTGGCCTTTTCGGCGGCTTCCTTCAGTCTCTGCATGGCGACCTTGTCGTTGGACAGATCGATGCCCTCTGCCTTCTTGAATTCGGAAACGAGGTAGTTCATGACGCACTCGTCGAAATCATCGCCGCCGAGGTGGGTGTTGCCGTTGGTGGCAAGGACTTCGATAACGCCGTCGCCGATGTCCAGAATGGAGACATCGAACGTGCCGCCGCCGAGGTCATAGACCATGACCTTCTGCTCGGCTTCCTTGTCGACGCCGTAGGCCAGAGCGGCTGCGGTCGGCTCGTTGATGATACGCTTGACGTCAAGACCCGCGATCTTGCCTGCGTCCTTGGTGGCCTGACGCTGTGCGTCGTTGAAATATGCGGGAACGGTGATAACGGCCTCGGTGACGGTGCCGCCCAGATATGCCTCGGCGTCTGCCTTCAGCTTCTGCAGGATCATCGCGGAGATCTCCTGCGGGGTGTACTTCTTGCCGTCGATGTCGACCTTGTAATCGGAGCCCATGTGACGCTTGATGGAAGCGACGGTGCGCTCGTGGTTGGTAACGGCCTGACGCTTTGCGACCTGACCGACCATTCTTTCACCGGTCTTGGAGAACGCGACGACGGACGGGGTGGTGCGGTTGCCTTCGGCGTTCGCGATGACGACGGGTTCGCCGCCTTCCATAACGGCGACGCAGCTGTTGGTAGTGCCAAGGTCAATGCCAATAATCTTACTCATAATAATTTCCTCCTATATGAATGCCTGTATTTACAAATTTAGATGCTGCCGGATCCCCGGCGTGGGTGCTTTTTTAATTTGCGACCTTTACCATCGCGAAGCGGACGACTTTATCGCCGACCTTGAAGCCCTTCTGGAAGACCTCTGCAATGACGTTTTCGCCAAGCGCTTCGTCCTCGACGTGCATGACCGCGTTATGAAGCTGCGGGTCAAAGACCTCGCCTGCCGCGCCGAAGCTCACGACGCCCAGCTTTTCCATGACGGAGACGAGCTGGTTCATCGTCATCTCGACGCCCTTTTTAAACGCGGCATCCTGCGTCTCCTGTGCCAGCGCCCGCTCGAGATTGTCGTACACGGGAAGGAACTTCTCGACCGTCTCCGAACGGATGTCGGTATAGAGGCTTTCCTTTTCCTTCTGGCTGCGCTTGCGGTAGTTGTCGTATTCGGCGGCCAGCCGCAGATAGCTGTCATGCTCCTGTGCCAGCGCCTGCTGCGCCTTTTCAAACTCGCTTGCCTCCTGCTGCTTGGCTTCCTCGGGCTTTTTTTCCTCGGACTGCTTCGCGGCTTCGGCTTCGGTCTGCTGCGCAGCTTCTTCTGTCTGCTCGGCTGCGGAGGCGGCCTGTGCCTTTTCCTCCGAAGCCGGATTGCTGTTTGTTTTCTTACTCATATCTATGCCTCCGGGTCATTGTGCTTATTTTCCGGCCCTTCGATCGCCGGGGTCTGGTTTTTCTGGAACATCCGGCTCAGGTTCTCGGCGAAGTAGCTCAGCCGGGCGGTGATCTGCGCGTAATCCATTCTGGTCGGGCCGACCACGCCGATCAGGCCCTGCATCCCGTCGCCGATATCGAACTTCGTCATGACGACGCTGGTGTCGCGCAGCTCCTTCGACACGTTTTCCGGGCCGACCAGGATCTGCGTCCGGCTGTCCGGGGAAAGTGCGGCGGGAAGATTGGAAACCACATCCTCGTCAAGTGCGGAGAGCATTTTCTGCGCCTTGTCGATGTCGTGGTACTCCGGCTGGCCGAGAAGCTTTGCCTGCCCGGTCATGTAGACCTCGCTGTGCTCCTGGTGCAGAAGCGACGTGACGAAATCCATGATGACGGGCACGAGGCTGGCCGCATTTCCGGCGCTTCTGGTCACGCGGGACAGAAGCTCGGGGCTGAGCTGTTCGGCGGTCAGCTCCGTGACGCTTGCGTTCAGCACTGCGCCGAGAAGCTTCAGATCCGCCTCCGTCAGCTCGACCGGGAGCCGGATGAGCTTATTCTTGACGGAGCTGTCGCTCAGCATCACGACGAGAATAAAGCTGCCGCTGTCCGCGAGGATCAGGTCGAACCGCTTGACTGTCAGCCCGGCGGCACGCGCCGCCATGGCGTAGGCGGGCAGATTCGTCATCTGCGAGACAAGCTTGCCGACCTGCGAGACGACCTTGTCGACCTCCTGCATTTTCAGCTCCATCGCCTGATTGATCGACTTCGTTTCATCGGTCGACAGGCGGTAGTCCTGCATCAGCTCGTCGACGTACAGCCGGTACCCGGCAGGCGACGGGATGCGTCCGGCTGAGGTGTGCGGCTGCTCCAGATATCCGAGCGTCGTCAGCTCTGCCATCTCGTTGCGGATGGTCGCGGAGGAAAAATCCATGTCCGGCATCTGCGCAATGGTCTTGGACGCCACCGGCTCCGCCGTGCGGATGTAAAGATCCACGATCGCACGCAGGATCTTCTTTTTCCGGTCTGAAAGCTCCATGGTTCATTCCTCCTTTCGCCTTAGCACTCTTTATCCCTGAGTGCTAAACGCAGTGTACCACCGCCTGCCAGCGTTGTCAATACCTACAGACTTAAATTATTTGTGAACAATTCATATCTTATGTATGAATGCCCCGGCGGGGCGGTTTTATCAGCCGCGGCGCCCGGATCCGCAGCATCAGCCGGCTTCCCGGACAGCGTTCCTGCCCGTCCGGCGGGGACTGCCGGGCGGGCTTTGTCTGCCGTTCAGGGATTATATAGACAAAATCCACAAAAAATTCCCGGTAAAATTTACGTAAAATCGGTAAAATCTCCGCAAGGGCACTGGATTTTAACGGGTGGAACTGCTATACTATGAAATACAGAACTCTGCGACTGCGGCTCCCTTGACCGGCAGCCGCTTTCGTGTCTGTATCAATCCGCAGAAGGAGGGTTCAAAAAGGTGCTTCGCGCGGGACAGGCCCGCGCACGACACGAACATTCGAATTCTGAAAGAAATCAGGAGGAAATGCAAGCATGAAAAAACGTATCACGCGGTGTCTCGCGCTGCTGCTGGCCGTCGTCATGGTCCTTTCGGTCATGCCGGTCGCCATGGCGGAAGAGACAACGCAGACCGCGACTCTGGTCACCGACGCATCGAACCTAAAGGTTGGTGACGAGATTATAATTGCGGCGAAAGACAATGATTTTGCAATGGGTGAGCAAAAGACAAACAACCGGGCAGCGGTCGCGGTCACGAAGTCGGAAGATAAACTGACGCTGACTGCGGGTGTGCAGAAGCTGACGCTGAAGCAGGGTGCAAAGGAAAATACCTTTGCATTTGATACTGGTTCCGGTTATCTGTATGCTGCATCCAGCGACAAGAACCATCTCAAGACAGAAAGCGAATTAAGCGATAACAGTTCGTGGTCTGTTGCGATTGCGGATGGTAAGGCAACAGTTATCGCACAGGGAGCCAACACGCGAAATGTTATGAAGTATAACTCCTATAGCAAGTTATTTGCGTGTTATGCATCAGGGCAGCAGGATATTGCAATTTACAAGCTTGAAACTGTGCCTGCCCCGTCCAACAAGGTCGCGGCCCCGACTGCTACCCCGGTTGCGGGCGAAGTAGCAAAGGGAACGAAGGTCGAGTTCAAGTGCAAGACTGAGGGTGCGAAGATCTCCTACAAGACCACGGGTGAGTATACCGAGTATACCGACCCCGTCGAGGTGAATGCAGACACCACCTTCACCGTCAAGGCCACGAAGGAAGGCATGGACGACAGCGACGAAGTGAAATTCGCCTACACCGTCAAGGCTGAGGAACCCACCGCGGTTCCCATCAGTACGGCGCTTGCCGGAGAGAAGGACGCCTTCTTCACCGTCAAGGGCGTTGTAACACTGGTGGACGGGCAGAATTATTATCTGCAGGATGCAACCGGTGGCATCTGCCTCCGGTTGGCCAGCAAGACGACAGAAATTGCGCTCGGTGATACAATCATCGGCACAGGCAAGCGGGATACTTACAACGGCCTTCCGCAGCTTGGCTCCGGAACATTCCAGAAGTCCAGCGGTCTGACGCTGCGCGCAAAGAGCACCACCATCGGCGCTCTGACGCCGGCAGACGTCTGTGCCTACGTCACCATCAGCGGCGTGGAGGTCACAGAGGTCTATGATAACAATGGCAGCTTTAAGCAGCCGAATATCACCGTCAAAGACGCAGACGGCAAGACCATTCAGCTTTATAAGGCTGTGATCAACAAGGTTGACGGCGAATGGGAATACAAGGTCGGCGATACGCTGGATATTACGGCAGCTGTCAGCATCTTCAAGGAAACGCTTCAGCTTCGCAACACCAATGCCGATGAAGTCAAGCGGCACAGCGACGTTTATGACCCCATTTCGGACGACATGATCCCTGAGGGTGCGCTGAACGTCAAGGAAGCGGCAGCGCAGACAAGCGGCACGATCACGGTCGTTGGTCAGGTCGTGTACCACTATGGCAAGAACTACAATGGGAAAGCCAGCATTGACTCCATCATTCTTGAGGACGTGATCGGCGGCGAAATTTACGGCTACCAGATTTATGATTTTACCAACTATGCAAAATATGTAGTTGGCGATATTGTAAAGGTCACTGGCACAGCTTCCCCCTATGGCGGCGTTCCGCAGCTCAAGCCCAGCGGTGTCCCCGAAGTGATCAAGAGCGGTCTGGACCCCATTGCCGCACAGGAAATCACAGTTTCTCAGATGGGCGCGGATTACCTGAGCGAATATGTCTACATCAAGGACGTAACGCTTGGTACATACAACAAGGACGACAATACGACCGTCACAGATAAAACCGGCACCAAGAACCTGTTCAAGGGCGTTCCGCTTCCTGCAAATACAGCGGAAGCTGACGTGATCGCCGTGTATGCCTGCTGCTCTGCCTTCAAAACGAACTACCAGCTCCGCAACGGCAGCAGCGCGGACTATGTTACGAACGCGACGCCTCCTCCCTCCGGCGATCTGCCCAAGCCCGGCGACAAGTTCGTGATCTACAACCAGAACGCACAGGCGGTTCTGGCGGCGGAGAACGATTCGAAGTCCATTGAAAAGGCGGCAGCCACCGTCGCGGACGGCAAGGCCACCCCGGCGAACGGCGCTGTCGTGTTCACCGTCGAGCAGAACGGCGAATACCTCCGCTTCAAGAGCGAAGCCTATGGCTATCTCTGTTCCAACGGCACCGGCAACAACGCGTTCTACAGCAAGGACTTCTCCGAAGAGGGCGTTACGACTGACGACGCCGACTGGCTCGTCCGCGAATGCTCCGGCGGCGTGGGCGGCTATGAGATGGAGAGCCGCACGGCGAAGTTCAACAATAGGTATAGCCAGTGGTTGGAGTACTACTCCGATTCGTTCAAGACCTACAGCATGGATAAGAGCAAGGTCACGGATTACACCATCTACTCCTTCTTCTATCCCGTGGCGGACGGCGTGAATGTGGACGGCGGCCTTGTCGTGCAGCCCACCATCACCTTCCCCGAAACCATGCTCCCGGCCTATGTCGGCAGCAATTACGAGTTTGACCTCGAGATTGACACGATCTATGCGATCGACAATCCGTGGATCGAGTACAGTGTTCGCGATGAAAAGGGCAATCTGGTTGACGGCGTAACGAGCAGCACGGACGTGGAAGTCCTCGGCGACTTTACGACCGGCAAGGGCACAGCACATATCACCGTCTGGGATACGCAGATTGCAAAGGCCGCTGAAAACGGCAGCAAGATGACCCTGACCTTTGCGTTCAAGGATGTCAAGGGCAACGAGGCCAGAGCGTCCTACACCGTAGAGATCCTCGACGAGCCTGTGATCTCCAACGTAACGCCCGCGCAGGGCGCGCAGACCGGCGAGAACAAAAAGCCGACGATCTCCGCGGAGATCGTGAACGCTGGCGAGAACGCCAGCGTAACGATGACTGTCAACGGCGAAAAGGTCGATGCTGTCTACGCGAACGGCAAGGTCACCTACACCCCGGCTGCCGATATGGCGGACGGCAAGGTCACGGTAACTGTGACGGTCAAGCGTGCGGATAAAAAGGAAACCAGCAAGACCTGGTCCTTCACCATCGGCGAGGCGACCTTCCAGCGCTACTTCGGCCAGCTGCACTCCCACACGCAGTATTCCGACGGCGCTGGCTCGCTGGAAAGCGCACTGGCGTATATCAAGGCGCTGCCTGACAATGCGAACGTTGACTTTGTCGCATTCACTGACCATTCCAACTACTTTGACAAGTCCGGCGCAGCCAACCCCGAGGGCGCGCTCTACGACATGACCAAAGCAACGGAATACAGCCAGCAGACCTGGAAGTCCTATAAGGACGCGGTCGCTGCGTTCAATACGGAAAATGCAGGCAGCATGGTCGCCATTGCGGGCTTTGAAATGACGTGGTCCGGCGGTCCCGGCCATATCAACACCTTCAACACCCCCGGCATCGTCTCCCGCAACAACACGACGCTCAACAACAAGACCAAGGATGCAGGCCTGCAGGCCTACTACAAGCTTCTGTCGCAGACAGAGGGCATCGATTCCATCAGCCAGTTCAACCATCCGGGCACGACGTTCGGCAACTTCATTGACTTCGGTTATTGGGATGCGGTCGTTGACACCCGTATGTACATGGTCGAAGTCGGCAACGGCGAAGGCCAGATCGGCGCAGGCGGCTATTATCCCAGCTACGAGCAGTACATCATGGCGCTCGACAAGGGCTGGCACGTCGCCCCGACCAACAACCAGGATAACCACAAGGGCCGCTGGGGCAACGCCAACGACGCCCGCGACGTCATCCTGACCGACGACTTTACCGAAGACGGCATCTATGCAGCGCTCAGAGCGCGCCGTATGTACGCCACCGAGGACAAGAACCTCGATCTGGACTACACGGTCAACGGCAACATGATGGGCTCCATCATCGACGTTCCCGAGAAGCTGAACTTCGAGATCTCCTTCAACGATCCCGACCGCACCGATTCCATCGCCAAGGTCGAACTGGTCGTCAACTCCGGCAAGGTCGCCTATACCTGGGACAGTGCCGCAGATCTCGCCAAGGGCTCCGTCAGCGTGGAACTGGCGCCTGAGTACACCTATTACTTCGTCCGCGTCACCGAGGGCGACGGCGATCTGGCCGTGACCGCTCCCGTCTGGGTCGGCGAATCGCTCAAGCTTGGCATTTCCAAGGCTGAATGCGGCACGTCTACCCCTGTCACCGACGAAGAACTGACCATCACCACCACGTTCTTCAACAGTGAGGCAAAGCCCGCTACCATCAAGTCCATCACCTATGCCATCGGCGGCGAACCCATCGGCACCGCGACGGATCCCATCACGCTGGCTGCAAGCAGCACGCAGGATGTGGAATTCAAGTATACCCCGACCAAGGCCCGCATCATGACTGTTAAGATCACGGCTGTGATCGAGCAGGACGGCAAGGAGTACACGTTCACCAAGGACGTCACGCTCGATGTGCTTGACGCAAGCAAGCTTGTCTACATCGGCATTGACGCCTCGCACTACAACGAATACGTTGCAGGCAACTATAAGGACTCCATGGGCAACTTCGGCGAACTGGCTGCGGCCTATTCCGTGCGTACAGTCACGCTGAAGACCAGCGAGGAACTTATCGCGGCCTGCGGCAATCCCAAGTACAAGGCCATCATCCTGACGGCCCCGTCCCGCCGTCTGGAAGCGGCCCAGAAGGATCCGAAGACCTATTCCGAGGACGAGCTGAACGCCCTCAAGACGTTCAACGACAATGGCGGTATGGTGATCCTCGCCGGTTGGTCCGACAACTACGAGAATTACCCCATCATCCAGAACAACCCGGACATCAAGCATATGGCCGCGACGCAGAACGAGGTTCTTGCCAAACTCGGCTCCAGCCTCCGCATTTCTGACGACGCAACGTATGACGATGAACGCTCCGCAGCCGACGGCGTCGACAAGTGGAGACTCTACTTCTCGTCCTACAACATGGAGAACCCGCTTCTGAACGGCGTGGAATTCGATGCAGAGCATCCGTATGACAAGCTCTACACCGAACGCTTCAGCCACTACGGCGGCGCGTCCATCTACGCAGTAGACGCAGACGGCAACCCGACCTCTACGCTGCCCGCAACGGTCAGCCCGGCAGTCTACGGCCATGCAACGACCTACTCTGTGGACGTTGACAGCGACGGCCTCGGCGGCGCAGGTATCCCGAAGTACACCTTCGCGAAAAACGATGACCGCCTGATGGTCATGGCATCTGAGCAGATCGAGGGCAAGGGCCTCATCATCGTCTCCGGCGCAGCCTTCATGTCGAACTTCGAGGTGCAGGCCAAGATCGAAGACAGCGGCGCGGAGAAGAACTACTCCAACTACAAGATCTGCCAGAATCTCGTCTCCATGCTCAACCAGACCGAGATCACCAAGATCGCGGATGTGCAGGCAGAGCCAGAGGAGGGCGTCAAGTTCACCGTGGAGGGCATCGTGACCTCCAACGCCTCCGGCCATGACAAGGATACCGCGTTCTTCGACTGCATCTATGTGCAGGACAACACCGCCGGTATCAACGCCTTCCCGGTCGCAGGCAACTTTAAGATCGGCGATAAGGTCCGTGTCACCGGTACGACGTCCTCCTATCAGGGCGAGCGTCAGCTGGCTGTGACGACGAAGATCGAAAAGATCGCGGACGCAGCGGCTCCGGCTCCCAAGGAAGTCACCGCCGCGCAGATCAACGACGGCTCCGTCCTCGGCAGCCTCGTCAAGATCAAGGGCACGATCACCAGAGTGGAAGAGGCCGAAGGCAAGATCCAGACCATCATGGTCAGGGATGCGGCAGGCAAGGAAGCCCGCGTCTTCATCGACGGCTACATCACGAAGGACAAGGAAGTCCAGAACGCCATCGTCGGCAATCAGGTCGAGGCGGTCGGCCTGGCTTCCTATGATAACACCTTCTACCTCGATGGAAAGCAGATCGCCCCGCGTATCCGTATCCGCGACCGCGCTGACGTCGTCTGCACCGCAGGCGAGACCCCGGTCAAGACGTGGAACATCACCTATGTCACCGACGGCGGCACGATCAACGGCGCGTACCCGACAACCTACACCGAGGGCACCGTGACCGTTCTGCCGACCGATGTGACCAAGCCCGGCTATACCTTCCTCGGCTGGTTCACCGCCTACATCGGCGGCGTGCAGGTCAGGCAGATCGAGGCGACGGAAACCGGCGACAAGACCTTCTATGCACGTTGGCATAAGACTGTCCTGCCGCCTCCGCCCGTCACCCCCGGTACCCCGGTCACCCCGGCCAGGCCTGCTGCCCCGGTAGGGCTCCCGTTTGCCGATGTGTCCGGCAGCGACTGGTTCTATAACGATGTCCGCTATGTCTACGAGAAGGGCATCATGGACGGCACGGGCGCCGATCGCTTCTCTCCCAACGCACCGCTGACCCGCGCCATGATCGTTACCATCCTCTACCGCATGGCGGGCAGCCCGTCCGTTTCCGGCTCGTCCGACTTTACGGATGTGGCCGCCGGCAAGTGGTTTGCCAAGGCGGTCGCATGGGCGGCGGCCAACGGCATTGTCAACGGCTACGGCGACAGCCTCTTCGGCCCGAACGACCCCGTGACCCGTGAGCAGCTTGCGGCGATCCTGTACCGCTACGCAGTCTACGGCGGCATGACGGCTGTGACGCTCGAGGAAAATCTCGGCAGCTTTGCCGACACGGCGCAGCTCTCCGCCTACGCCATTCAGGCGATGAACTGGGCGGTCGGCCAGGGTCTGATCAACGGCTCCGGCAGCAACCTTGTGCCGAAGGCACAGGCGACCCGCGCACAGGTCGCGGCGATCATCCACCGCTATCTCGAGCGCTGAGTTCCCCAACAGTACAAAGCTGCCCCGCCGGGTCTTCCGGCGGGGCAGTCCCCCATCATTCAAAAACTGCGCATCCTGAAGGAGAATCCATGAAAAACTTACAATGCAAGCTGACGCGCAAGCGCTGGCTGGAGATTGGCGTGAGCGCGCTGCTGTTTGTGCTGATCATCGCGTGGGCGCTGGTTCTGGAATACACGGAGCCTGACCGCGAGGCGACTGCCGCGCGCAAGCGGTTTTTCGCCGTTGCGCGCGTCACGGACATTCTGGACGACAACGCGGAGACCCAGGACTGGACGGAGGGCCGCCGCATCGGCCAGCAGTATCTCGAGGTCGAGATCCTGAACGGCCCGTGGAAGGGCGAAACACTTGAGGCGATCAACTATCTGACCATCTATACCAACGTCGACGCGAAGATCGGCACAAAGATCGTCGTCCGCCTCGATCTGGACGACGAGGGCGCGCCGTATATCATATCCATTCCGAATTATAACCGCGCCCCGGTGCTGCTCGGCCTGCTTGCCGTGTTTGCGGCGCTGCTTCTGCTGATCGGCCGGAAAAAGGGCCTCACGGCCCTGCTGGGGCTTGTGTATACGCTTGCGTGCGTCTGGTTCATTCAGGTGCCCATGATCCTGCGCGGCGCGCAGCCGGTCGTGGTCACGGTCGTGCTTGTCGCGCTGACGACGGCGGCCTCCCTCCTGTTCCTGAACGGCTTCAGCCGCAAGACGCTCTGCGCCACGCTCGGCTGCATCGGCGGCGTGGCGGTCGCGGGTATTTTCGCTGCCCTGTGCGGGTCGATCTCGCCGCTCAACGGCTTCAACCTGCCGGAAGCGGAGGAACTGGTTTTGCGCGCGTCCGACCGGGGGCTGAAGATCAGCGGTCTGTTCGTCAGCGGCATTCTCATCGCCTCGCTCGGCGCGGTCATGGACGTGGCCATGTCCATTTCCTCCGCCTGCTGGGAGCTGCGCGAGCTGAACCCCGATCTGCCGCGCAAGGCCCTGTTCCGCTCCGGCATGAACATCGGCCAGGACGCCATGGGCACCATGGCGAATACGCTCATCCTTGCCTTCGCCGGTTCGAGCCTCAATACGCTCCTGCTGTTCCAGATCTTTGATTATCCCATGATCCAGATCTTCAACGCCGATTCCATCGCCATCGAGATCATCCGCGGCGTGGCCGGCACCATCGGCATCATCCTGACCGTCCCCCTCGTCGCCCTCCTGAGCGCCGAGATCATGGGGCCGAAGAAAAAAGCGTAAGCTGCAAAACAGAAGCGGCATTCCCGGGCCGGGAATGCCGCTTTCTGCGTCAAAACGTCGGATCGTTATCGGTGTGCGTCCGCCTGCACGCAATATGCCTCCTGCATCTTTTGCAGGACGGCTTCCTTTTTCGGGATGGACGGGATGGCGCCGGAAGCTTCGGTGGAGAGGCTTGCTGCGGCTGCCGCGTAGCGGGCCATATAGGCAAGATCGTCCCGCGTCAGCGCCTCCGGCGCTTTCCCAAGCTCCAAAAAGCGCGATACGGCGCTGCCGCCGAAGATATCGCCCGCGCCGGTCGTGTCAATCGGCTGCACCTTCGGGCAGCCGCAGGAGAAGTCTGCCTGCTTATTTTTCAGCAGACACCCCTTCGGCCCCAGCGTGACCATGACGAGCTTCGCGCCCAGCGCCAGCACGCGCTCCGCGCCCTCCTCCGGGCTGCAGTCCCAGAGGAACTGCGTCTCCTCATCGCTGATCTTGACGATATCCGCCTGCGAAAGGCCCCAGAGGATCTGTTCCCTTGCCTCCTGCTCTGTTTTCCACAGCGGGGCGCGGTAATTGGGGTCGTAGGTGACGAGCCTGCCGTGCGTGCGGGCATAGGCCGCGGCCTTCTGCGTGGCCGTGCGGGCAGGCTCGTCCGTGCAGCTGAGCGAGCCGAAGTGGAATACGCGGCTTTCTGCCAGCATGGCCGGGTCGATCTCCTCCCAGCGCAGCTGCGTGTCCGCGCCGGGCTTGCGCGCGAAGGCGAACGAGCGGTCGCCGTGCGCGTCAAAGGTCACGAACGCAAGCGTCGTGAATGTATCGGAGCTGATCAGAATGCCGCGCGTGTCGATCCCGGCGCGGCGCATCGTGCCGGTCAGCAGATGACCGAAAGTGTCGTTGCCGACCTTGGCGAGAAACGCGGTCTTCTTTCCATACGCGCTCAGCGCGGCGAGAAAGTTTCCGGGTGCGCCGCCGGGGTTGGCGGCAAGCGTGGGATAGCCGTTTTCATCCTTGGTGCGTTCTGCAAGATCGACAAGCAGCTCGCCCAGCGCGATCACATCATACATAGGTCTGTCCTCCTGTGTTTTTTGTTATTTTACCATGAAAGCAGCCTGGACTCAACCGCCGCGGGCGAAAAAATGCGCGGCGCGTTCCGCCTTTACATTTGCGTGCGTATGTGGTAAAATTCTCAAAAGTGTGTGAAGCCGAGCTGAAGGAGGATGCGTCCATGCCGATGACAAACGCCGCTGAATATCTAGAGCGCACCGCCGCCCGCGTCCCGGACAAGGTCGCCTTTTCCGACGCCTCCGGCAGTCTGACCTTCGGGCAGCTGCTGCAGGACGCGCGGGCACTGGGAACCGTTCTGGCCGGGCTTCCGGGCTGCAAAAACGCGCCCGTGGCCGTGCTCACGGGGCGGACAGTGCAGAGCGTCGCGGCGCTGCAGGGCGTTTTGCAGAGTGGGAATTATTATGTTCCCATCGACGAGCAGATGCCGGAGGCGCGGATGCGCCGCATTCTCGCGCAGGTGCACGCCCGCGCGATCGTCTTCCCGGAAGCGTGCCGCCCGCAGGCGGAGCGGCTTGCGGACTGCGCGCCGCTCGTGTGTCTGGAGGAGGCGGAGAAGACCGCCCCGGACAATGCGCTTCTGCAGGCCAGGCGTGAGCAGATTATCGATCTCGACCCCGTGTACCTGCTCTTCACCTCCGGCTCGACCGGCACGCCGAAGGGCATCGTCATCTCCCACCGCGCCATTCTGGATTTTACCGACTGGCTGACGGACTTCTGCGGCTATACGGAGCATGAGGTCTTCGGCAATCAGTCGCCGTTTTACTTTGACACCTCCTGCAAGGATCTGTACCAGACGCTGAAGCTCGGCGCGACGTGCGTGATTCTGGAGAAGAAATTCTTCGCGCTGCCGCTGTTTTTGCTGCAGGCGCTCGACCGGAACGGCGTGACCGCCGTGAACTGGGCGACATCCGCGTTCCATCTGGCGGCAAGCTCCGGCGCGCTTGAAAAGTGCGTCCCGCATGCGCTGCGGAAGATCGTCGTCGGCGGTGAGGCGCTGCAGGCGCGGTACGTGAATATGTGGAAGCGCGCGATCCCGGAGGCAGACCTTTATAATATGTACGGCCCGACGGAGACGACCGTCGACTGCGCCGCACTCCACCTGACGCGCACGTACCGCGACGACGAGCCGATCCCCATCGGAAGGGCCTGCCGCAATATGCAGCTGCTGCTGTTAAAGGACGATCTGACCGAGGCGGCCCCCGGCGAGACGGGCGAGCTGTGCGTGCGCGGCTCCGGACTTGCGGCGGGATATTTCGCCGACGCAGAAAAGACCAATTCCGCCTTTATCCAGAACCCGCTCTGCCCCGATTACCGCGACATTCTCTACCGCACGGGCGATATGGCCGTGCAGCGGGAGGACGGAAATTTCTATTTTCTTGCCCGCCGCGACGGGCAGATCAAGCACATGGGCTACCGCATCGAACTGGGCGAAATTGAAACGGCGCTCTACAGCGTCAAGGGCCTGCGGGAGGCCGTCTGCTTCTACGACGCGATGCGCGACAGGATCGTCTGCGTCTATGCGGGCGATCTGGACACCAATACACTTGCAAAGGCGCTGCGGACGGCGCTGCCGAAATATATGCTGCCGAACGTCTATGAAAAGCTGGAGGCGCTGCCGCACAACGCCAACGGCAAGCTTGACCGCGCGGCGCTGAAGGAACGGTTTTTGCATGCGCAGAGTTGAAAGCTATGCAGCGCTTACGCCGCTTCTGTCCGCGCAGCTGCGGCGCGGCGTGGTGACCAACTGCTTTTTATCCCCGGCAGACTACCAGCGCGAGATCGACGCCGGGCTTTTTTATGAGGAAGGGAACGGCTTTCTGCTGCTGCTGCGGCAGCGGGCCGGATACCGGCTCCTGAACTTTTACCTGCACCCCGGCGCGAAGCTTTTCCTGCCGGGGCAGACGCTCCCGCTCGTCACGGAGCTGGCCTGCCGGGAAAAGGATCAAGCTGCCATGCGCCGGGCGCAGGACGCGCTGTGCGCGCTCGGCTTTGCGGAGTGCTTTCACCGCCTGCGGCGCACACGGGCGGCAATTCCTGTGCCAGATAACGCGGAAACTGCGTCAGAGGCTTCCTTTGAGGCCGTGCGGGCGTTTCTGCTTGCGCAGTTCGACCCGCTGACGGGCTGCATCCCGCCGGAGGAAGAACTCCGGCAGGCGGTCAGTGCCGGACAGGTGCTGTGCCTTTCGGATGCGGACGGCATTTCTGGCTTGCTGCACTACGCGCCCGGGCGGGCGCAGTGCGAGATCCGCCATCTGGCCGTCCGTGCGGACTGCCGGGGGCGCGGATACGCCGGGCAGCTGCTGAAGTTGCTGGAAGCAAAGACCGGCGGGCAGAAATGCGCCGTCTGGGCGCGGGTGGGGAACGCCCCTGCCGAGCATTTCTATGAAAAAAATCAGTTTCAGCCGGACGGATGGCAGTCCGTTGTGCTGAGGCTGGGATAGATAAAGGAGTTTTGACACTATGAGAAAGCAGATCATGGAGATCCTGACGGAGATTTGCCCGGGCATCGACTTTGAGAACGAAAAAGCCCTCATCGACGACGGCCTGATCGACTCGCTGGATATCGTCGCGGTCGTGACGGAACTGATGGAGGCGTTCGACGTGGAGCTTGGCGTGGACGATCTGACGCCGGAAAACTTCAACAGCGTCGAAGCCATCGAGGAGCTCATCGAGAGCCGTCAGAGCTGAGATGTCCTTTGCCTCCCTGCCCTTTGTGGGGCTCGTCACGGCAGGCGTCGTGCTGTATTATCTGGTTCCGAAGCGGGCACAGTGGGTCGTGCTGCTGCTGGCAAGCATGGTCTTTTACCTGGTTGGCGGCGTCAAAAGCGCCGTCTGGCTCGTGCTGGTCGCGGGACTCACGTGGCTGGCGGGACTGCTGCTTGAAAAGCAGAACGCGCGTCCCGCGCCCGATAAGGCTGCGAAGACTGCCATGCGCAGCGCGAAGAAGCGCATCTGCGCGGCGTGTCTGGTTCTCTGCTTCGGGCTGTTATATCTCATGAAATACTGGAACTTCACGGCCTCCGCGCTGCCGTCCGCCATCGGGGACAAGCTTCCCCGGTGGGATTTCGTCGTGCCGCTGGGGCTGTCGTATTTCATCTTCCAGAGCGTGGGCTATGTCATCGACGTTTGCCGCGGAAAACTCCCCGCGCAGAAAAATCCCTTAAAATACGGCCTGTTCGTCTCGTTCTTCCCGCAGATGGTGCAGGGGCCCATCAGCCGGTACGACCAGCTTGCCCCGCAGCTTTTAGCAGAGCGCAGTCTGGACTGGCGTGATCTCAAATTCGGCATCCAGCTTTGCCTCTGGGGGTATTTCAAAAAGCTCGTCATTGCCGACCGGGCCGCCGTGCTTGTAAACGCTGTCATCACGGAAAACTGCCCCTACGGCGGCGCGATCATTGCCAGCGGCATTCTGTTCTACTGCATTCAGCTCTACTGCGATTTTTCCGGCGGCATTGACATCACACGCGGTGTCGCGCGGATGTTCGGCATCGACATGGCCGAGAATTTCCGCCGCCCGATCTTCGCAATGTCCCTGACGGAATACTGGCGGCGCTGGCACATCACGCTTGGCGCGTGGATGCGCGACTATGTGTTTTATCCGCTGTCGCTGTCGAAAGCCTTCGGCAGACTCTCCCGCTGGGCCCGCACACACATCAGAGGCACGGGCGGCAAGATCTTTGCCACGTCGCTCGCGACGTTCATCGTCTATCTCATCATCGGCATCTGGCACGGAGCGAACTTCCGCTATATTGCCTTCGGCCTGTGGAACGGCGTGCTCATTACGGCCTCGCTCCTGCTGGAACGGACGTTTTTGCGCTGGAAATCGGCGCTGCACATCAACGATAAATCCGCCGCATGGCGCGTGTTCATGACGCTGCGCACGATACTGCTGGTGTTCATCGGGCGGTATTTCACGCGTTCGCCGCGTCTGAGCTGCGTGCTCCGGTTCTTGAAGACGACCGTGCTGCATCCACAGCCGTCACAGCTGCTCGACGGGACGCTTTTGTCATTCGGCCTTGCGAAGACGGATTTTCTCGTGATCGCGCTGGGTCTGGCCGTTTTGCTGACGCTTGAGTGCTTGCAGGAGCGCGGCGTGCAGATCCGGGCGGCGCTGGAAAAGAGACCTGGCTTTGTGCAGTGGCTTGCCGTGACGGCGCTGCTGCTGGCCGTGCTGCTGCTCGGCGTGTTCCGGGCCGGGTATATCCCGTCGGGCTTTATCTATACGCAGTTCTGAGGCGGTGATCGAATGAGTTCAAAAAAATGGGTGCTGGTCTTTCTCGTGACCGTCCTTGTGCTGGCCGCGCTGCTGGCTGCGCTGAACGCGGCGGTCGACCCCTTCGGCGCGTTCGGGGACAGGCTGCTGTCCTGGTTCTCCTACGATGAGACGAATAACCCGCGCGTGGCAAAGTTCAGCTATCTCGAACAGCACCACGACGAATACGATTCCTATATCCTCGGCTGCTCGTCCACCAGCTCGTTCCCGGTGGACGCGTTCAACGAGGCGTATGGCGCCAGCTTTTACAATCTCATCATGTACGGCGCGGATATGCGCGACTGCGAAAAGATCGCGCAATATCTGGTGGAGCATTACGAGGTCAAAAACCTCATTCTGAACGTCTATCTCGACAACGGCCTGACCTACGACGAGGAATCCGACCGGCTGACGAAGAACCTCCACTATAAGGAGGACCCGGACACGTCCGTGCTGTCCTATTACACGCGCTATCTCTTCGCCGACCCGCGCTATGCGCTGGCCAAGCTGAACGCGCTGCGCACGGACACCATTCTGCCGCAGACGTTCGACGTGTTTGACGAGCGGACAGGCTGCTATGACAAGCGTGTGCGCGACGCAGAGCCGATCGGCAGCGAGGAGCGTTATCTCGAAAGCTACCCCGTCTTCGCCGACTATCCGCGCCAGACGCTCTCGCTTCCGTACACGGAGCAGTGTATGCAGAGCGTCGCGGCGATCAAGACCCTGTGCGAGGAAGCGGGTGTGAACCTCACCGTCGCGGCCGGGCCGGTATATGCTGAGTATCTGAAAAATTATGAACCGGAAACCGTCGCGCAGTTTTACCGCTCACTGGCACAGGTCACGCCGTTCTGGGATTTTTCGTCCAGCAGCGTCAGCTGCGAGATGCGCTATTTCTACGACGGCACGCACTTCCGCAACAACGTCGGCGAGATGATCTGCGCCCGCATGACAGGCCGCACAGATCTCTGGATCCCGGACGATTTCGGAACGTATGTGACCGCCGACACCCCGGAGGATTATTTCCTGAACGTCCTGTCCCCGGCGGCGCTTTCGGCCGATGAGATCAGCACGCAGGTGCCGATCCTCATGTACCACCATCTGTCCGAGGACGTGACGAACAGCGAAATGGTGTCCCCGGAGCAGTTTGAGGCGCAGATCCGGGCGCTTTCCGAGGCGGGGTATACCGGCGTCTCGTTTGACGAGCTGCAGGCGTATGTCCTGCGCGGCGAGCCGCTTCCGGATAAGCTGGTCGTCATCACCTTTGACGACGGGTACGAGAGCAACTATACGCTGGCCTATCCGATTTTGCGGAAATACGGCATGAAGGCGACGATCTTCGCCATCGGCGTTTCGTTCGGAACGGATCATTACAAGGATACGGACTATGCCATCACGCCGCACTTCGGCGCGGCGGAGGCGGCGGAAATGACCGCGTCCGGCCTCATTTCCATCCAGAGCCATACCTACGACATGCACCAGTGGCCGCCTTATGAGACGGGCTCCGCCGTGCGGGAGAACATCCTCCAGCTGCCCGGCGAAAGCGAGGAATCCTATGTACAGGCGCTGACGGAGGACTTTACGCGCAGCCGTGCACTCTTGGAGGAGGCAACGGGCCGGCCGGTCGACGTGCTGGCGTATCCGGCGGGGCAGTACTCGATGCTGGCGCAGGTCACGCTCCAGTCTCTCGGCGTGCACGTGACGCTCTCGACCAATCCTGGCGTCAACACCGTCGTCAAGGGCCTGCCGCAGACGCTTTACGCCATGCTCCGCTTCGGCATTACGGAGGATATCTCGCCGGAGGCGCTGCTGGATATGATCCGGTAAAACAGGAGAAGCAGGCTGTGTTTTATGATACAGCGCTTCCAGCTTGCCTGTAGGGGCGGACGACTCTGTCCGCCCGCACGGAATACAACCGCTGGCTGGAGTTTTGCGGCGAATTCGTACGCGCCTTCCACTTTGACTGTAGGGGCCGATGCCCACATCGGCCCGTGAGGCAGTTACGAATTCGCCGAAGATTTTCGTAAAAACGGTGCGCTCTGCCGGGCCGATGTGGGCATCGGCCCCTACAAACGTGTTGGGAAGCGCATACGGATTCGCCTTGGGTTTCCGGAAAAAGCCACTGCTTCCAGCGAGCCGACAGAGTCGTCGGCTCCTACAGACGCTGTGTACTTACTTCGCTTTATGAAAATCGGTTTTTGATTTGCAGAGAAGGCCGCCCGCCGGGCAGCCTTCTTTTCCCTTGAAATACATATATTCCTATATAAACATGCGTAAAAAGCAAGCCTTCATAAAAAAATTTTAGGCAAGCAAAAATTTTGTTTGACATCTGCTTTTCATGTGGTATGATGGTAGCAGAAGACGTCTGCACGGCAGACGCCGCAGATCAGAAAGAATAATAAATAAATGGGAGGTACCCTGCGTTTATGAATTATGATGCTATCAAGAAGGCTGCCGAAGGCTACCGGGCTGACATGGCAAAGTTCCTCCGCGACATGATCGCGATCCCGTCTGAGTCCTGCGAGGAAGAGGGCGTCGTCAAGCGCATCGCCGCCGAGATGGAAAAGCTGGGCTATGACAAGGTCGAGTTCGACAAGCTCGGCAACGTCATCGGCTGGATGGGCACTGGCGACAAGATCATCGCCATCGACTCCCATATCGATACCGTCGGCATCGGCAACCGCGAAAACTGGACCGCGGATCCCTACACCGGCTATGAGACCGACGAGATCATCTACGGCCGCGGCGGCTCCGACCAGGAGGGCGGCATGGCCTCCGCTACCTACGGCGCGAAGATCATGAAGGATCTGAACCTCATTCCCGAGGGCTACAAGATCATGGTCGTCGGCTCCGTGCAGGAGGAGGACTGCGACGGTATGTGCTGGCAGTCCATTGTCAACGAATACTTTAACGGCCCCGAGGACGCACGCAGCAAGGTCGAGTTCGTCATCTCCACCGAGCCGACCGACGGCGGCATCTACCGCGGCCATCGCGGCAGAATGGAGATCCGCGTCGATATGCACGGCGTTTCCTGCCACGGCTCCGCTCCGGAGCGCGGCGACAACGCGATCCACAAGATGGCTGAGGTCATCCTGAACGTCCGCGATCTCAACGAGAACGACGCTTCCGACGACAAGGAGATCAAGGGCCTTGTCAAGATGCTCGACCCGAAGTACAACCCCGAGCATTACGAAGACGCCCGCTTCCTCGGCCGCGGCACCTGCACCACCAGCCAGATCTTCTATACCTCCCCGTCCCGCTGCGCAGTTGCGGACTCCTGCTCCATCTCCATCGACCGCCGCATGACGGCCGGCGAGACCTACCAGTCCTGCCTGAAGGAGATCGAGGATCTGCCCGCCTGCAAGAAGTATGCCAAGGACGTCAAGGTTTCCATGTACATGTACGACCGTCCCGCATGGACCGGCCATGTCTATGAGACCGAGTGCTTCTTCCCGACCTGGATCAACAAGGCCTCTGCGCCGCACGTCCAGGCTCTGGTCGACGCGCACCATGCCCTGTGGGGCGAGAACCGTCTGTGGGCCGACGAGACTGCCAAGGCCAAGCGCGAGGGCCGTCCGCTGACCGACAAGTGGACCTTCTCCACCAACGGCGTTTCCATCCAGGGCCGCTACGGCATCCCCTGCGTTGGCTTCGGCCCCGGCGCCGAGTCTCAGGCACACGCCCCCAACGAGATCACCTGGAAGCAGGATCTGGTCGTCTGCGCCGCGCTGTACGCAGCTGTTCCCATGCTCTACAAGCCCGAGAACAAGGACGGCTCCGCCACCTCCTTCCGTCAGGAGCTCACCGGCAACGACATCAAGTAAAAATCCAATGCTGTAGGGGCGGATGCCTTTGTCCGCCCGGCACATCAGAAAGAAATACGCATACGATAATATTTTAAGGAGAAAGAACATGAGCAAAACTGTTGAACTGGCAAGACATCTTGAGAAGCTCCACATCAACAATATGTATAAGACCGACTTCTACTGGACCTGGGACAAGACCGACGACGAGATCGACGCTGTCTTTACCGTAGCCGACGCTCTGCGCGATCTGCGTGAGCGCAACAAGTCCACGAAGATCTTCAACTCCGGTCTGGGCATCTCCCTGTTCCGCGACAACTCCACCCGTACCCGCTTCTCCTTCGCCTCCGCCTGCAACTTCCTCGGCCTCGAGGAGCAGGTCCTCGACGAGAAGAAGTCCCAGATCGCCCATGGCGAGACGGTCCGTGAGACGGCCAACATGGTTTCCTTCATGGCCGACGTCATCGGCATCCGCGACGATATGTACATCCATCAGGGCCACGAGTACCAGAAGACGTTCATGGACGCCCTGGAAGAGGGCTACCGCGACGGCATTCTCGAGCAGAGACCCACGCTCGTCAACCTGCAGTGCGACGTCGACCATCCGACGCAGTGCATGGCCGATATGCTGCACGTCATCCACTACTTCGGCGGCGTTGAGAACCTGAAGGGCAAGAAGGTTGCCATGACCTGGGCCTACAGCCCCAGCTACGGCAAGCCGCTGTCCGTCCCGCAGGGCGTTATCGGCCTGTTCACCCGCTTCGGCATGGACGTCACGCTGGCCCATCCGGAAGGATACGATGTGTTCCCCGAGGTCGAAGAGATCGCCCGCAAGAACTGCGAGAAGTACGGCTCCAAGTTCCACAAGACCAACTCCATGGCTGAGGCCTTTAAGGATGCCGATATCGTCTATCCGAAGTCCTGGGCTCCGTTCAAGGCGATGGAAAAGCGCTCCGAGCTGTACGTTAAGGGCGACCAGAAGGGCATCGACGAGCTCGAAAAGGAACTGCTGGCGCAAAACGCCGAGCATAAGGACTGGACCTGCTCCGAAGAGATGATGAAGCTGACGAAGGACGGCAAGGCTCTGTACCTGCACTGCCTGCCCGCTGACATCTCCGGTCTGTCCTGCCCCGAGGGCGAAGTCGACAACTCCGTGTTCGACCGCTATCTGGTGCCTCTGTACAAGCAGGCTTCCTACAAGCCGTACATCATTGCCGCTATGATCTTCCTGGCTCAGGTCAAGGACCCGGTCAAGGCTCTGATGGACCTCGACTCCGCTGACAACAAGCGCAAGATGTTCTGATTCGCTTCTGAACCTACACAAATAAGCATATGGCAGGAGCGCCGCTCCTGCCATTGCAGTATCAAGAGGAATTATAAAATGGCTAAAAGAATTGTGATCGCTCTGGGCGGCAACGCTCTGGGCAAAAATCTTGAAGAGCAGATGCAGGCTGTCAAGACGACGGCCAGCGCCATCGCAGACCTGATCGAAGACGGCCACGAGGTCGTCATTGCGCACGGCAACGGCCCGCAGGTCGGCATGATCCAGAACGCGTTCGCCGCTTACCACAAGCAGCAGGCCAAGAGCGACATCATGCCCCTTTCCATGTGCGTAGCCATGAGTCAGGGCTACATCGGCTACGATCTGCAGAACATGATCGGCGAGGAGCTTGACCGCCGCGGTCTGGGCATCCACTGCGCGACTGTTCTGACGCAGGTCGCCGTTGATCCGGCTGACCCCGCGTTCCAGCATCCGACCAAGCCCATCGGCGCGTTCATGACCGAGGAAGAGGCCAAAAAGCTTGCCGCCGAAAAGGGCATCGACGTCGCCGAGGACGCAGGCCGCGGCTGGCGTCAGGTCGTTGCAAGCCCGCGCCCGAAGGAGATCGTCGAGATCGCCACGGTCAAGGCGCTCATGAACGCGAAGCACGCCGTTATCGCTGCCGGCGGCGGCGGTATCCCGGTCGTGTGGGAGGACAAATACCACCTCAAGGGCGTGCCCGCCGTCATCGACAAGGACTTCGCCTCCGAGTGCATGGCCGAGCAGCTTGACGCCGATATGCTCATCATCCTGACGGCTGTCGAGAAGGTGGCTATCAACTTCGGCAAGCCCGACCAGAAGAATCTGGACGAGCTGACCCCGGAGGAGGCCCGCAAGTACATGGCCGAAGGCCAGTTCGCCCCCGGCTCCATGCTGCCGAAGGTCGAAGCGGCTGTCAAGTTCGCCGAGTCCAAGCCCGGCCGCACCGCCCTCATCACCCTCCTGGAAAAAGCCAAGGACGGCATCGAAGGCAAGACCGGCACCGCGATCCATCTGTAAGATACCCGCAAAGCGCCCTTCTTCCGAAGGGCGCTTTGGTTTATAAATCCGCGCACAGGCCCGATTCAGCGCACTTGACAAATCGGAAGAGTCTGATATAATGAAAATAACCAAGGCCCCTTCCGCAAGAACGGTTTGGCCTCGGATCAAGTTAGCGTTTCAAGAAATCTCGAAACCGTCACTTTGCCGAGTGGCGGTTTCGGCCATTTATGCGGATGGTGACCGTGAGTCCAAAAATATGGAACGTGATCGTAATCGGCATAAACATCCCTCCTTTCGGAGGAGGCCAAACCGCCCGTCTGCGTCGGGAGCCTTGGGGTTCGATAAGAACCGCCTTTATTTTATCAGACCAGTCGAAAAATGTCAATCCGTCCCCGTTTCCGTGCGCTTGACAGATCAAGGATCATAGCAGAATTTCGGATATACGCGTATATTGCAGCAAGGGAAGGCCGCACGGCCTTCCCTCGTTTTATCCGTTTTTCGGTTCTGCCGGCTTTGGCTTGACGCGGGCGAATCTGCGGCGGCGGGCGCGGTGTGGGCGGGGCTTCTGGCTGAGCGCGGCATAGCTCTTTGCGACCTGCTCGGTCGGCTCGTAGACCAGCCGGCTGACGCGCAGCGCACCGTCCTCCTGCACCAGCCGGATACGGATGTAAAATTCACCGTCCGCCTCGCATCTGGCGCGGGACAGATACCGCCGTCCCTGCTGCGGATACCATTTTCCCGCCGTCATCTGCCCGCCGCAGACAGGGCAAAGGTTCTCCTGCCCGCTCATCGCGCCGAGCGCAGCGGTCTTGTCAGCGTAGCCGTGGAACACGGCCCGCTGCACGCAGCCGGGCAGCTCAGCGCCGTGGAAGCCGTTTTCATGCGCCTGCACGGCAGCCTCATACGCGGCGATGCCCTCCGCGAGACGCAGCTTCTGGCAGACGAGCGCCGTATGATACGCGTCGCCCAGCGCGTCGTGCGCGGCACGGGTGGGCGCGATGTCCATCATCTGCATGGCCGTCGACAGCGCCTTCTGCGCGCCGGAGCCGTCGGTCTGCGCGTTGAAGATCAGCTGCGCGTTGTACCAGCGCGCCGTCCATCCGCTCTCCAGACCGAACACCGCGAGATTTTCCCGCAGGATCGTGATATCGTCAAAGCCCCACGTCAAAAACACGCAGTCCTCGCCGCACCACGCGGCAAACTGCGCGGCGGCCTCCGGAAAGCTCACGCCCTTTTCGCGCAGCAGACTGTCGCGGATACCGGTCAGCGAGGCGACCTTGCGGTTCATTTTTTTAAAATATTTGGGCCGGATGAGGATCTGGAACTCGTCCGCGACCTGCTGCTCCTGCGTCATGCGCACAGCGCCGATCTGCACGATCTCGCCGCGCATCGGCGACGGCAGCGCCTTTTTCGCGCTGTATGACCCCGGCCACGGCTGGTTCCACTCCATATCCAGAATAATATACTGCATAGCGTCAAACTCCTTCATGTCTAACAGCTATGGTATCACAAACTCGGCAGACTGTAAACAATAAAACCGCGTCTGCATAGAATATGCCAGTAAATCAGGGAAGGCAGGAACCGGCATATGCCATTTTTATTCTTGAGTCCGTCCACGCAGTATTTCAATCCCTACATCACGACCGGCGACGAGCGCTATTGGATGAACGCGCTGGCCGATGAGATGACGCCGTATCTGCACGCAAGCGGCATCACCGTCACGCGCAACGACCCGGACGGCAGCGCCGCGCAGTCCATCCGCGATTCCAACGCGTCCCGGCAGGATTTCCATCTGGCGCTGCACTCGAACGCCGCGCCGCAGGCGCTGTCAGGCCGTCTGCGCGGCGTGGACATTTACTATTATCCGACGAGCGAGGCCGGGCTTCGCATGGCGAACATTCTGGTTGATAACATCAAGCCCATCTATCCGCTTCCCGACCGGGTGCAGGCGCGCTCGTCCACGATCATCGGCGAGCTGCGCCGCACACGGGCTCCGGCGGTTCTGACCGAGCTGGGATACCACGACAACACAGAGGACGCGAACTGGCTGACGGGCAATCTGGACGCGATTGCGCGGGCGCTGGCCCTCGGCGTGACGGAGTATTTCGGCGTTCCGTTCCTGACGCCGGGCAGCGAATTTGATGCCGAGGCCGCAGGCGAAAACGGGTATATGGCGCTGCGCTCCTTTCCGCAGACGGACGCGGAGGTTCTGGCACAGATCCCGAACGGAACAGCCGTTACGGTGCTCGGAGACTTCAATGGCTGGTACACCGTCCGCGCAGGCGATCTGTACGGCTTCGCCTCCATCGCCGAGGTCCAGCTTGGCGTCATGCCGCTGGGCGAATGACGAACCGGCCCGCAGGTCACAGCCTGCGGGCCGGGGTTTATTTCGCGTTCTTCTGATTGTTCTGCGCCAGAATGCGCTCGATCTCGGCCTGAGCAGTGTAGACCTCGTCGTGGAAGTGCTGGGCGGAGATACGCTCGGCCCCGTGGCCAAGGATGATGAGCTGCTCAAGATTGTCGCTCGTCGCCACGCGGACGCGGCGGCGGCCGCGAAGCTCAAAGCTCAGGCGCTCGATATACTGATCCGCCGTCTCCGCCTGCCGGGTATAGACGATGTGGATGTTGTGGTATTTTTCCACAGACCCCAGCCCCTGCGGCACCTTGTACGCGTCAAAGACCAGAATGAGTGTGCAGCCGCGGTAGCCCTGATAATTGCACAGCAGATTCATAAGCACATGCCGTGCCGTGTCAAGGCTCGTGCGGGCCAGCTCCTTCAGCTCGTCCCACGCAAACAGGATGTTATAGCCGTCGACCAGCAGGAAATCATCCGCCGGGCCGAGGCTTTGCAGAAATTCGCGCTTGTCCTCGCTGCGCAGCATCATCTGCGGCAGCACATCGCGGCGGCGAATCGCACCGTAGGTGCGCTCAAAGATCGCCAGCAGCTCCTTTTCCAGCTCCGGCGCACCGCCGGGCGCAACGGATTTTACGATCCGCTGCGGCTCCTGCCGCGCGGGGCCTCCGAGCCGAAGCAGCGACAGATGCGCCGCCGCGTCCACGTCCTGCCACTTGACCTCGTAACCCGCGCCGTGCGCGCAGAACACGGAGCTTGCCGGATTTTCCAGATCGCGCGCTGGGTCGTAGCCCAGCTCTTTTACGATCTGCTCCTGCTCCCGGCAGGGCCGGTAGCCGCTGACGCGCAGCTGGATGCGTCCGCGGCCCCTTGTATAGGCCGTAAGCTCCGTCTGATACTCCCGCAGCAGCCGCACAGGCGCGCTTCCGCGCAGAATGGTCTGTTCCCCTTCCTGCTCCGGCGGCTCATATTCGCCCTGCATCCGCTGGATATCCGTGATCGCCCGGCCCACGCTCGGCGCGGGCAGCTCCATGCGGAACGCATACCACGGTTCGAGCAGCACAGACTGCGCCTTCATGAGGCCCTGCCGCACGGCGCGGTAGGTCGCCTGCCGGAAGTCGCCGCCCTCCGTGTGCTTCAGATGCGCCTTGCCGGAGACGAGCGTAAAGCGGATATCGGTGATCGGCGCGCCGGTCAGCACGCCCCGGTGTGCCTTTTCCGCCAGATGCGCCAGGATCAGCCGCTGCCAGTGCAGCGCCAGCGTGTCCGTCGGACACATGGTGTCAAATTGCAGGCCGGAGCCCGGCTCTGCCGGCTCCATCAGCAGATGCACCTCGGCATAGTGCCGCAGCGGCTCATAATGCCCCACGCCCTCGACCGGCGCGGCGATCGTCTCAAGATAAACGATGTTCCCCGCGTCAAATGAAACCTTCAGCCCGAAGCGGTCTTCAATCAGCTTCTGCAAAATCTCCATCTGCACCGGCCCCATCAGCTGCACGCGGATCTCGCGCAGCAGCGCGTTCCAGACCAGATGCAGCGCGGGATCCTCTTCTTCGAGCACGCGCAGCTGTCCATACGCCAGCGCCGCGTCCGTGCCGTCCTCTAAGAGCAGGCGGTATTCCAGAACCGGCTGCAAAACCGGGGCCTGTGCCGCCGTCTCCCGGCCCAGCACATCGCCCGGCATCGTTTTGCTCAGACCCGTCACGGCGCAGACCGTCCCGGCGGCGGCCTGCTGCAAAAGCGTAAATTTGCTGCCGGAATAGAGCCGGAGCTGGTCGGCCTTTTCCTCCCAGCCCTCGCCGGAAAGCGTCTGCTTGACCGTGAGCGTTCCGCCCGTGACCTTTAAAAACGTCAGCCGCGCACCCTTTTCATCGCGTGCGATCTTGAATACGTGCGCGCCGAACTCCGCGCCCCGCGCAGGCTCGTCCACGAACCGGCCCAGCGCGTCCAGAAGCGCGTCCACGCCCGTCTGCCGCAGCGCGGAGCCGAACAGGCACGGGAACACCCGCCTGTGCGAGACGAGCGGCGCGATCTGCGCGTCGGAAAGCGTGCCGGAGGCGAGATAACTCTCCATCAGCGCCTCGTCGGACAGGGAAAGCTCCTCGTAGAGCTGCGCCTGCGGCTGGGAAAAATCAATGCAGCCCTCGTCCAGCTCCGCACGGACGGCGGCAAGCAGCGCGTCCCGGTCTGCCGCCTCCATGTCCATTTTGTTGAAGAACAGAATGACCGGCACCTGATAGCGCCGCAGCAGCCGCCAGAGCGTGACGGTGTGACTCTGGATGCCCGACGGGCCGCTGATAATGAGCACGGCGCAGTCGAGCACCTGCAGCGTCCGCTCCATCTCGGCAGAAAAATCTACATGGCCCGGCGTGTCAAGCAACGTCAGCGTGCAGCCGGGCAGCGGAAGAACGGCCTGCTTGGAAAAGATCGTGATGCCCCGGCTGCGCTCCTGCGCGTCGGTGTCGAGAAACGTATCGCCGTGGTCGACGCGGCCAAGCGTGCGGATGACGCCTGCCCGGTAAAGCATGGCCTCCGACAGCGTCGTCTTGCCCGCATCCACATGGGCAAGCAGCCCCACGCAAAGCCGTTTTTCCGTCCGTTCCGTTCCCTGTGCGTTCATTGCCGTTCTCCGTTCGTTATGGTCTGGGAGGATTATAGCACAAAAACGGGAAGCCGCCAAGAGGGACAGGCAGACACATGAGGAGACTGTGCGGATATGCCATTGCCTTTTTCGGGGAAATGCACTATAATATTTATAACTATGTAAATTGGGAAGGAGGCGGCTGCGGTGCTGCCGGAGGGTTTTGAGGCGCGGATGCGTGCACTTTTGGGAAGCGAATATGAGGACTTTCTCGCGTCCTTTGACCGGCCGCTCTGCACCGGTCTGCGGAGAAATCCGCTCAAAACCGGCTTTACGGGCGATCTGTCGCGGTTTTCGCTCTCTCCCGTGCCGTGGTGCCCGACGGGGTTTTATTATGACGCGGTCTCCCGGCCCGGCTTATCGCCGTATCACGCGGCGGGGCTTTATTATCTGCAGGAGCCGAGCGCCATGGCCCCGGCGGAGCTTTTGGACCCGCAGCTGGGCGAGCGCGTGCTCGACCTGTGCGCGGCCCCCGGCGGGAAATCGACGCAGCTGGCGGGCAAACTCCGGGGAAAGGGGCTTCTGGTCTGCAACGAGATCAACGCCAAGCGCGCGAAAATTCTTTCCGGGAATATCGAGCGGCTGGGCATTTCCAACGCGCTGGTCCTGAACGAGCACCCGAAGCGGCTGGAAGAGCGCTTCGCGGGGTATTTTGATAAAATTCTCGTCGACGCCCCCTGCTCCGGCGAGGGGATGTTCCGCAAGGAGGAGGCCGCCGTCACCGACTGGACGGAGGACACGAACGCCATCTGCGCCAACCGCCAGCTGGAGATTCTGACCTCCGCCGCAGCCATGCTCCGCCCCGGCGGGCGGCTGGTTTACTCCACGTGCACGTTCTCTCCTGTGGAAAACGAGGGCGTGATCTCGGACTTTTTGTGGAAAAATCCAGATTTTTCTGTAGAAAAGCCGGACGTGCCGTTCTTTTCTCCCGGCAGACCCGATTGGGTGGCGAATCCCGCGCCGGGATTGGAAAAAACGTTCCGCCTCTGGCCGCATAAGCTTTTGGGCGAGGGGCACTATGCCGCCGTGCTCCGCCGGGCGGGGGACGAAGCGCCCGCAGTGCTTCCGCCGGAACCCGCGACCAAATGCCCGCCGGAACTTGCGGCATTCCGCGGCCAGACCGGCGCCGCGCTGCCGGAGGGGAAGCTGCTGCGGTTCGGGGACGTGTGCTATCTCGTCCCGCAGGCGCTGCCGGAGGTAAAGGGGCTGCGGGTGCTGCGCGCGGGGCTGGAGCTTGGCGCAGTCCTGAAAAACCGCTTTGCGCCCGCGCACGCGTGGGCGCTGTGGCTGGAAACGCTGGGAAGCAGCGTCTCGCTTGAAGAATCCGACCCGCTGCTTGCCCGGTATCTGTCCGGCGACGTGCTGCCGTCCGACAAGCGCGGCTGGACGCTCGTGCAGGCGGACGGGCTTTCGCTCGGCTGGGCAAAGGGCGACGGAAGCCAGCTCAAAAATCACTATCCGAAGGCGCTTCGCCGCCCGGTTTAAAAACAGGAGGATGCACTATGGCAAAGACAGTCCTGATCGTAGAGGATGAACGCGCGATCGTGGAGATCCTGAAATTCAATCTCAAGCGCGAGGGCTATGAGACGCTTGAGGCGCTTGACGGCGAGACGGGTCTGCAGCTTGCGCAGACGAAGGACCCGGATCTGATCTTACTGGATGTCATGCTGCCGAAAATGAACGGCTTTGACATCTGCAAGACGCTCCGCGCCGAACGCCGCACCACGCCCATCATCATGCTCACCGCCCGTGAGGAGGAGATGGACAAGGTCTTCGGCCTTGAGACCGGCGCGGACGACTACATGACCAAGCCCTTCTCCATGAAGGAGCTGATGGCCCGCGTCAAGGCGAACATCCGCCGCCGCAGCATGGAATACGCCCCGGCGCAGAGCACTGCGGGCCAGATCGAAGCGGACGGCCTGTGCCTGAACCCGGAGACATATCAGGTCACGAAAAACGGCACGCCGGTCGAGCTGACGCAGAAGGAATATGACCTGCTGTCCTACCTCATCCGCGAACGCGGAAAGGTCTTCTCCCGCGAGGATCTGATGCAGCGGGTATGGAATTATGACTATTACGGGGATATGCGCACGGTCGATGTGACGGTGCGGCGGCTGCGCGAGAAGATCGAGGACGACCCCGGCAAGCCCCAGTATATCCTGACCCGGCGCGGCGTCGGCTATTATTTCGCGGGATAACGCAGCTTCCCGCGCGAGAAAGGAGGGGCGGCCATGCGGTCCCTGCGCATGAAGATGGTCATGATCATGGTGATCCTGATCCTGGCCCTGATGCTGACGACTGGCGCGTTTTTGATGAGCGGCGTCGGCAATTTCTATGTGTCCCAGTTCTATGAGCAGATGGAGGGCACGTTTACCCCGGAATTCATCGCCCAGCTGCAAAGGCTCTCGGCGGAGGACAACGCCCCCGCGCAGATGAAGGAACTTCTCATGGCGCAGGCCGGGCTTGGCATCGATATCACGGGCCGCAACGTCTACATTCTTGACCAGACCGGCTCCGTGCTCGACAGCTCGAACCAGCGCACCACGGTCGTGATGACGCAGAACATTCTGTCCGCCATGAACGGCGAGGTCGGGCAGAGCAGCTCGGTCACGAACGATTATATGGATCTGGCCGTCCCCGTCGAGTCGGACGGCGCGCAGTATATCGCCTACATCCGCGACAACCGCGCCACGGTCGACGCGCTGACGAGCGAGCTGCTGATCATCATCCTGCGCGCGCTGGCGCTGGGTCTGGTGATCTGCGTGATCTTGTCGTTCCTGCTGTCGCAGATTCTGATCACACCCATCCGCGCGCTGACCGTCGGCACAAAGCGCGTCGCGGCGGGAGATTTCGCGAACCGCGTCACGGTCGACAGCCGCGACGAGATCGGCGATCTGACCCGGAACTTCAACCACATGGCAAAGGTCCTGCAGGACACGATCTCCGAGGCGGAGAACGAGCGCAACAAGCTTTCCACGCTGTTTCTGCACATGACCGACGGCGTCGTCGCGTTCAATACGGCGGGCAGCGTCATCCACTATAACCCCGCCGCCACGCAGATGCTCGCGCAGAACCTGTCAAGCCAGACGACCTTCGACGAAATTTTCTCGAAGGAAGCCGAGCTTGACACGCTCCTGACGCTGCGCAGGCCGCAGTATATCGAGGCGCAGAAGACCGTCGGCGAACGGGAGCTGGAGCTGTTCATGGCCCCGTTCTCGTCCGACCATGCACAGGGCGGTGTGCTCGTCGTCATCCACGACGTCACCGAGCAGCGCAGGAGCGAGCAGCTCAAGCGCGAATTCGTCGCCAACGTCTCGCACGAGCTGCGAACGCCGCTGACCAATATCAAATCCTACGCCGAAACGATCGTCGACACCGGCGACGAGCTGCCGCCGGAGCTGCGCTCGAACTTCATGAACGTCATCATCAGCGAGGCCGACCGCATGACCCGCATCGTGCAGGATCTGCTCACGCTCAGCAAGATCGACTACGGCAAGATGGAGATGAACATCTCCCGGTTCCCGTTCTTAAAAGCCGTGCAGAATGTGTATGACGCGGCAAAGCTCAACGCCGAGCAGAACCACCACCACACTATGACGCTCACCTGCGAGGGAGACATTCCCGACGTCAACGGCGACCGGGAGCGCATCGAGCAGGTCATTACCAACATCGTCTCCAACGCTGTCAAGTATACGCCCGACGGCGGCAAAATCGACATGACCGTCGGCACGAGCGGCAAAAACGTCTTTGTCCGCGTGACCGACAACGGCATCGGCATCCCCGAAAAGGATCTGCCGCGCCTGTTCGACCGGTTCTACCGTGTGGACAAGGCGCGTTCGCGCGAATCCGGCGGCACGGGCCTCGGCCTTTCCATCGCGCAGGAGATTTTGAACCAGCACAAGGGCAGCATTGAAATTTCGTCCGAATACGGCAAGGGTACCTCGGTCCTCATCACCATGCCCGCCGCGGAGGCGCAGGCATGAAGCAGAAACGAAGACATGGCCATGGCCGGAGGCTGCTGGAGATCGGAAAGGACATTCTGATCGTGTTTCTCGTGCTGGTCAATGTGACGCTTGCGATCATGTGCCTGCCGACAAAGACGCTCACGCAGACCAAATGGCTGGCAAGCGCGCTGCGCCCGTTTGCGGGGCTGTTCGGCCTCAATGAAGCGGAGCTGACCTATACCGCGCCTGCCACCGGCAGCGCGTTCATCGGCGCAGCGCAGCCCGTCGCCGTCACGCTGAGCACCGAGGCAGGCAGGCAGAGCGCACAGTATGACTTTGCCGCCCTCGATACGCTCTACGGGCAGTACGGAGGGCTGCTTGCGCAGGCGCTCGAAAGCGCCGAGACGCCGCAGGCGTGCGCCGAATCGGCGTTTTATGCCGCTTTGCGGAAGCCCGGCGCGGCCTTCTGCTTCCCGGGACAAATTTCCCCCGCCGTGCTTGGCGCATGGCTGAACGTGCGCGCGCCGGAGGGCGCGGACGCGCAGTGGTACGTGCTGGCGCTGGACGGAGAGACGGTTCAGCTGTATCTGCTGGGCGACGGCTGCTATCGCGCGCAGACGGCGCTTTCCGCCGAGACGCTTGCGGCCGAGCTTTCCGCCGCCGTCCCGGACGGCAGCTTCTTCGCGTTTGAATCGGACGAAGCGCCCTACAGCGCGCTCGATCCGCTCTCGCTCATCAGCGCGTCAAGCGCCGCCGTCTGCACCGGCCTCGGCACGAACCCGTGCGACGCGCGATTTATTTCCGCCCTCGCAACCCAGATCGGCATCAACCCTTACGGCGACGCACGCTTCGTCGGAAACGACGGCACGACGTCCTTTACCGAAACCGGCCTGCGCCTGCGCGTGAGCGCGCAGGGCAGAATTGAACTGCAGATCCTCCAGCCGGACGGCCGCTTCCAGAGCGCGTCGGCAGGCGCGCTTGACCGCATCGAGGCTGCGCGCAGCCTCCTCAGCCGTCTGACCGGTGACAGCTACGGCGAGGCGCGGGTCTATCTGCAAAGCTATCGGGCCGACGGCCAGAGCGCCGTGTGCACCTTCGGCTATTATCTGTCCGGCATCGAGATCGCACCGCGCGGCGCGATCGAGCTCCGCTTCGACGGCACGCAGATCACGAACGCCTCCGTCCTGTACCGCAGCTACACGGCCTCGTCAACGCCCGCAGCGCTCCTGCCCGCCGCGCAGGCAGCCGCCTGCCTGCCGAAGGGCGGCACGCTCCGCCTTCTGTACGCCGAAGGCACCGGCGGTGAACTCACCGCCGGTTGGGAGACGGAGTAAGCGTGATATGCACCCGCCCACGATGCACTGGCGCGGGAGCGCCTGAGAGGTCGCAGCAGGTAATTGCGAAAAGCGATAGTCCGATGCGAATCCGCAGGCTTTTCGCTGTTAATCGTAGGGGTCGATGCCCACATCGACCCGGCAGAACGCACCGTTTCTGCGGGAATCTTAGGGTGTATCTGAAAACTCCCAACGCACCCGGACAGCGGGCCTTTTTGCGGTGCGCCGCGTCATTTTTCCTTGAAATACGTCAGTATTCCTGCGAAAAAATGTCTTGCGCAACGCAAAAATCCCTCGCTGCCGGTCACATCATGAGGTTTCAGATACACCCTAGGCGAATTCGCAATTTCCCAGCGGGCCGATGTGGGCATCGGCCCCTACAAACAAGTGGGTAAATCCATACAGATTCGCCGAAGACCTCTTTAGAACAGCTGCTTTCCGCCGTATCCATCGCACCACTGACCCAAATTTTCCATCAGGAGGAGCCGCCATGAGCGCTTCGCGCATGAAAAATCTGATCCTTCTCATTCTGACGCTCTGTGCGCTGGGGCTTCTGTGCATCGTCGTTCCGAACCGACTTGCGCAGACGCATGAGCAGCGGCAGATGCTGCAGGAGCTGAAGACACTCTACGAGAGCTACGGCCTTTCCGTTTTGCTCGACGAGCTTCCGCGCAGTCCCGTGCTCTACAGTGTCGAGCTTTCTGAGGACGGCGCGCAGACCGCCGCGCAGGCGCTGCTCGGCGCGAAGGCCGCGCCCGCAGGCGAATCCGGCTTTGAGAGCACCTTCGAATCCGAGCTTGGGACGCTCCATATCACGCGCACGGGCGGCTTCTCCGCCGTGATGACCGGCGGCAGCCGGGTGCGGAGTTCTGAAAAGGCCGCAGAAAAGCTGCTGCGCGCCATGGATTTTCAATATCAGACCCTCACGCGGGAGCAGACGGAGACGGGCGCCGTGCAGATCCGCGCCTCGCAGACGTTGCTCGGCGTGCCGGTGCTCGGCAGCCAGCTGGCGCTAAGCTACACGGACGATTGCCTCACGGCGGTCGAGGGCACGTTTTATACCGGCGGAAGCTCCATTACGCGTGTGTCGGAGCAGGAGGCCATCTCCGCCGCTGACGCGCTGGCGCAGCTGCTGGCCCGGCGTGACGCGCTCGGCTGGGTCGGAAGCGCGGTGACGGGTCTTACGCAGGCGTATCTGCCGTCCGATCAGGCCGGTACGGGCATCCGCTTCGTGCCGGTCTGGCTGGTCGAAACGGACGCGGGAAGCTTTTTTATCAACGGCATTACGCGCGAAATCACGGCGGAAACATAGCGTCCGCCGTCTGCGCCTGTCGAATTATGAAGAAAATCTGAAGATTTCCTGCTGCTGCATTGTCATTTTCCTTTACATTCCTGCCGTGGTGTGCTATTCTAATAGCGGCCGAATTTGGCTTTGTTAACATAACGCATTTCCGCAAACACTCTTAGTGTCAACTGACGCTACCAAAGAGGGATTACATTTTGATCAAATACATCGTTCAAGGCGGCACAAAGCTTTCCGGCTCCGTGACCATTTCCGGGGCCAAGAACGCGGCGGTCGCGATCCTGCCGGCCACGCTGCTCGTCAGCGGCCCCTGCCGGATCGAAAACGTACCGGATATTTCAGACGTTCGTCTGCTGCTGGAGATCCTGCGCGATATGGGCGCGGAGATCCGGCGCTACGGCCGCAACACGCTCGAGATCGACTGCACCCGCGCCCGCAACGCGACCGCGCCCATCGAGCTTGTCCGCCGTATCCGCGCGTCGTATTATCTCATCGGCGCAGAGCTTGGCCGCTTCGGCCATGCCCATGTCGCCATGCCGGGCGGCTGCAACTTCGGCGTCCGCCCCATCGACCAGCACATCAAGGGCTTCGAGGCCATGGGCGCCATGGTCGAGCAGTCCGGCGGCTATGTCTGCGCCGACGCCCCGAAGGGCGGGCTGCGCGGCGGCCACGTCTATCTTGATATCGTCTCCGTCGGCGCGACGATGAACATCCTGCTTGCGGCAGTTTTGTGCAGCGGCATGACGATCATCGAAAACTGCGCCAAGGAGCCGCACATCGTCGACCTCGCGAACTTCCTGAACGCCATGGGCGCGCAGATCTCCGGCGCGGGCACCGACGTCATCAAGGTGCGCGGCGTCAAGGCGCTGCACGGCGGCTGCTATTCCATCATCCCCGACCAGATCGAGGCGGGCACGTATATGGCCGCTGCCGCCGCAGTCGGCGGCGACGTGCTGATCGAAAACGTCATCCCGAAGCACCTCGACTGCATCACCGCCAAGCTGCGCGAGATCGGCGCGGACATCACGGAGTATGACGACGCCATCCGCGTCGAATCGGCCTACCGGCTGCACCGCGCAAACGTCAAGACCATGCCGTACCCCGGCTTCCCGACCGATATGCAGCCGCAGATCACCGTCTGTCTGGCCACCGCCGTCGGCACCAGCCTCGTGACCGAGGGCGTCTATGACAACCGCTTCCGCTACACGGCCGAGCTTGGCCGCATGGGCGCAAATATCCAGGTCGAGGGCAAGACCGCTATCATCGACGGCGTGCAGACGCTGCGCGGCTGCGAGGTCCGCGCCTGCGACCTGCGCGCGGGCGCTGCGATGGTCATCGCCGCCATGTGCGCCGAGGGCATGACGCTCATCGAGGATGCGCACTTCATCGAGCGCGGCTACGAGGACATCGTCGGCAAGCTCACCGCGCTCGGCGCGCATATCCGCCGCATCGAAACCTACGAAACCCCCAGCGTCTCAGAAGACGCCGGCTGAACAAAATTTCCCCGGCAGGACAATTTTGAAGTGATCCCAAAAAGCTAGTGTTCAAGCAGCCGAACGGGCTTGCTGTCTGTGAATCACAGGCGGCAAGCCCGTTCGCTTTGCCTTGATTCAGCGGTTGTTGCAGGTTTGTAAGGTTTTGTCACTTAAACCGTTGGCTTTCCTGTTGGATAAGACCCGCTCAAAGGTTTCCTCAAAGGTAGCCGTGTTTTGGAGCATCTGCACCAGAATGCCCTTACTTTCTCTGACCTTCAGCAGATCCGAAAGGCTGTGAATTTTCTGATGCCCATGTGCCAGTCGAACCGGCAGACCCAGCGGGAGCTGATGGGTGTCAATGCGAGAACAACGGCGCTTCTGAATACCTCGTATAATTGCAGATAACGCAAAAGGCACGACGCAATGTCGTGCCTTTTCTGCATCCTTCATATTGCCGGTTCAGTGCAGGAGTTTCGGCTTTCCTGCGCTCATTTTTGCACTTGTTTTCGCAGCAAGGACTTTACTTGCCCATGCGAAGAAGTATGGCACAGAGTTGAACAGATAACTGGTGTGCATCAGTTCGTCCAGCAGCTCTTCCATCGTAAACGGCCGGTATCCATAGGGGCTCATCTCGCCAATATAATCGTCCAGCTGGTCACGCGCCGCCGCCCGCAGGAACTTCTTCGTATCCTTGTTCACTTTCGCAAGGCGCTTGATGTAGTCCTCTGCCTTATCGAACTGATTCAGCTTGTAATACAAAACTGCCAGCGGCAGGAGCATCTGCGTTTCCTCATAGGAATCGAACTGCTTATGGAGCGCCAGCGCGTGCATCTCGTCTTCCATATAGGCATACAAATGCATCAGCTGATAGCGGACGCCGAGATTATCGTTCTCGCACAATTCCAACAGGCGCTGCCCTTCGTCGATCGCCCGGCGCATCATGCCGCAGGAAATTAAAGCGTCAAAGTATGTATAGCGCACGCGCATATATGGTCTGGTTTCAAACGCTGTCCAAAACTCACCGGCGTACTCCTTGAACGCGCCGGACTTTTCCATCTGCTTGTCCGCTGCGTCGAGCAGCTCCTGCAGGGCAAGCCGCCGCTCGTCCGGCTGCTCCGCTGTACGCAGGATCAATTGGAGTCTTGCATCCAGATTGTCCGGCTCCAGCTCCAGCGCCTTGTGCAGATATTCCACTCTTTTTTTCTTCGACGTGACCTGTTCGGCGAGATCCAGATAATCGTCCGCTGTTTCAGGCGCAGATTCTTTCTGCTCTTTGCATTTTAGATTGTATTCTGCAAAGAACCGCTCCGCCAGGGCATCCACGTCGGCTTCGTTCTCCGTGTCCTCTGCGTGAGCGTCCAGGAATTTCTGCAATTCTTTCAAAACCTTTTCTGAGTCTCTGCTCATTTTATCGCGCCTCCCGTATCTGTTGCATGCTGTTTGGTTTCTCTGCATGAATTATACCAGATTCGTCAACATTCGTCGAGAGATATATGCCAAAACGACTATGATTCTTACCAGTCTGTACCGCACCATCCTTTTTTCCTGAATAGCTTTTTCAGAAAATGCCCAATTCTCTCGATTTGCGTAGAAATATGAAAATCAAAAAACTCGATTTGTGCTACCCTCTTATAGAGATTACTCGTTTGGGGCAGTTTTATCAGGAGGTTCTTTATGCGCAGAAAAATCTATCAGGAATTGCTGCAATGGAAGCAGCGGAATGGCGAAAGTGCTCTTTTGGTGCAGGGCGCACGATTTGACGAATACAAGGACGCCATGTTCTGGCTTTCTGACGCGATGATCGTAAATCATTGCTATAATGCCACAGAGCCGACCTTTGGTTTGAATCTGAACCGGGACAGGACGCTGCTGAAATGCTATATGGGCGATACCGGTCTTTTGATCAGCCATGCCTTTGACGAAAACGGCATCGTTACCGGTGAGGTCTACAAGAAGCTCCTGCTCGACAAGCTGGAGGTCAACATGGGCATGGTCATGGAGAACATGGTCGCGCAAATGCTGACTGCGAGTGGGCACAAGCTCTATTTCTATTCCAATTCCTCGCGCAGCGACGCATCCTCCCGTATGGAAATTGATTTTTTGATCGCCAAGAGTCAAATCAGCAACCGCCACAACATCTCTCCCATCGAAGTGAAGTCGAGTAAGAACTATACGCTGTCCTCTCTGAAAAAATTCAAGACGAAATATGCCGATCAGCTTCATATCCCTTATGTTTTGCATACCGGCGATTTCAAAGAGGAAGACAGCATCGTATTTCTTCCGTTGTATATGACCCCACTGCTATAATAAGTGATGTGCAAAAGTAAAGCCCGGCTTTGGATTTGCATAAATAATCGCCGCCATGAAAACGGGATCTGTGTGATAGTAACGCAGATCCCGTTTTATTTTTGATTGGAATTACTCCATACTTCTATCATTTCAAGATGCTTAAACGCAGGATCATATGAGTACAAAGAGAGACGCACTATAAGGGAAAACAGTCGCTTTTTATCACTTAGTCTCGCTGCACACCCTTGCACAAATAGCGGGGTAAATACTAGTAACCGGCCTATTGTTCTTAATGACCTGCCGGTACCAATATCCGCTGTCCTTGATCGTGCGCTTTTGTGTTGGATAATCGACGAAAATCAGGCCGAAGCGCTCTGAATAGCCAAGCGTCCACTCAAAATTGTCCATCAGTGACCAGTAAAAATAGCCGAGCACCGGGACACCGCCCTGCATTGCCGCATGTACGTTTTGCAGATACCGCCAGATAAAGTCGATGCGGTTCGGGTCGTGGACTTTTCAGTGCGACCCAGTCATGACAGCACATACCGTTTTCCGTAATCAGGATCGGCATATGATAGCGCTCGTAAAGGAAGCGCATCGCCCAGCCGATCCCATCCGGTGTCACATTCCACCCGGCAGAATTGCGCATGGCACCATCTGGTGGATTTTCCATACCGTTTTTTGCCGAATACAGCGTGCAGTCATAGAAATTCTGACCAAGAAAGGTCAAGCGTTCCCTGCATATCGGCAGCGTCCTTCTGCCAGCCGCGCGGCAGATATTGTCCATACTTCCGAACGCCATCCGCAGGGTATGTGCCGAAAAACAGCGGATCATTCCACCATGACACAGAGCCGTACCAGCTGTAGTTCAGCCGGTCGAATGTTACTGTCCGCGCCGCCTCTATATCCTCCGGACGGCTGCTTGCAGGGCAGAAAAAAGAACCCTGCTGCGCAATGCCGACCTGCAACTCGTCAAATCCGCAGGCTTTCATCGCGCGGTACGCTCTGGCATGGGCCAGCAGCAGATGGTGCCCCATCGGGAGCGTCTCAGGCAGGGACATTTCCAGACCCGGCGCATGATTTTTTCGGCTGGTTTTTGATTGACAGTCTGTTCCAATATCCTGTATAATAAAGTCGAAGAAAGGGAAAAGGAGGATATGTATGATTTCAACCGTTTATAAAAGAATGTTCTCCGTGCTGAAGAAACGGTTCTTCAGTCTTTTGGGCGTGCTTCTCCTCGCAATTATTCTGTGGTTCGTATCCAGCATCGCCGTGAGCTTTATTCCGTTGGCGCAGCTCAGCGCAGCAGCGCAGTCGTGGGCACGTGCATCCAGAACGTCCTCGACCGGTGTACCGCTGCTGATGTATTTGTTGATGACCGTCGTCTATGCCCTCTGGTTCTGCGTGCTGCTGTTGCTGTCGGCCTCCATGTCGAAGATCTATCTCGGCTGCTGCCGCACGGGACTGGCGCCGAATGTGTCTGATCTGTTCGCCATGTTCAGAACGGGGCAGTTCTTCCGCATTCTGGGCGGCATGGCGTGGATGTGCCTCTGGATCTTCCTGTGGTCGCTCATTCCGATTGCCGGGATCGTGTTCGGCACCATCCGCGCGTATGAATACCGCTTCGTGCCCTACATTCTCATGACGCGCGAGGACGTCAGGGCCACCGACGCCGTCAAGCTCTCCAAGCAGGAGACGCTGGGCTATAAGGGTGAGATGTACGGCGCGGATATCCTGCTCGCTGCGGTCTATTGGGTCCTCACCCTCGCTCTGTATCTGCTCACACTGATCCCGCATAGCAACGCATGGCTTTCTGTTCTGGTTGTGCTGCTCAATCTGATCATGCTGCTGTTCCGCGGCGTTTTGCAGGCGGCGGTTTATGACGAGATCCAGAAGCGCCGTACGGCAAGCGCTCCGCAGCCGTCTTCGCCTGTGCCGCCCACGCGTCCTGCGCAGCCCGAATGGCCCGTTCCGTCCGAGTGGCCCGACGCAGCACCTACCCAGCCTATCCAATACGACGTGCCCGCGCAGTCCGAACAGCCTGCACAGCCTGAGTGGCCCGACGCGCCTACGCAGCCCATCCAGTACGATGTACCCGCGCAGCCCGAGCCTGCCGAACCTGTGACGCAGCCCGCTCCGCAGGGAAAGCCCGTTGTGTTCTCTCTGGAGCCTGAGCTGCCAGCCCAGCCGCAGTGGACTAACAGATACTGCCCGCACTGCGGCGCGCCCGTCAAGCTGTCCGACGCCGTATTCTGCACCGTATGCGGTAAGAGCCTGTCATAATCCCCCCGCCACAAGAAACAGGGCTGTCTCAAATGATTGAAACATCATTGAGACAGCCCTGTTTTTTGATTTATGGACTTATGCGAACGTACCGTTCAGGGATTGGGTCAGGCCGGACAGTACGCCGGTGATCGTCAGCAGGACACCCAGAATGATTGCCAGCACGTAGACGCAGAAATAGCTGCGGGCATAATTGCGGCGGTTGATGTTCGCGCTGCCGATGGCGTGGACGATCAGGAAGATCCAGCCCAGGAGCGGCAGGGCGTAGAGAATGCCGAGACCAAAATAGCTCCACGGCGACAAGGGGCGGTACGCCTCCGGCAGGTGCTGCAGTTCAAATTCGTTCATGTGTCTTCCTTCTTTCTTACAAATGCTCCTTGCAGGTCAGCTGCGCGACGTCCAGCCGGAACACGGCCGCGCGCTGCGCCTGCTCGTCTGTAAAGGTAAACAGACGGCTCTTTTCATAGTGCGCCATAATTGCCGACAGCGCCCGCTTCTTTTCCTCCGACTCCTGCACCTCGCAGATCACGCCCGTTCCGATCACGCTCTGATAGCGATAGGAATACGAGCAGCCGGTCTGTCCGGCTGTGAGCGCGTGCGCGCAGTCCAGCTCAAAGCCGACGCGCGGCGCAGTGCGGATGAGCTCTGCCTTGCGGCCCTCGTGCGCGCCGTGGAAATAAAACCGGTCAGGTGAGCCGGGGACAAAGGCGAAATTCAGCGGCACGATATACGCGCCCTCCGGGCAGGAAAAACCGACGCGGCAGCAAGTGCAGGACTCGATCACCTGCAAAATCCGTTCGCGGTCCGTGACCGCGCGGTCAGCCCGTCTCATGCCAGCCGGACGCCGCCCGCCTGCCGGATCGAGAGCACGTGGCAGCGGCCCTCGCCGAGCACAGCCTCCATATTGGCGCGGAAGGACGCAAGCGCTTCATTCGGCACGAACGCCAGCAGCGTCCCGGCAAAGCCGCCGCCGTGAATGCGGCAGGCGCCGCGCCCGGCAAGCTGCTTTTCACAGGCAGCCAGCGCAAGGGCCATCTGCTGGTGCTCCCGGCTCCCGGCAGGAACCACGTTCTGCAGCAGCATCCACGACGAGCGCCCGGAATCGCGCACGCCCGCAAGGAAGCCCTCAAAATCGTCCCGTTCCAGCGCCTGCACCTGCTGCTGCACCCGGCGGTTTTCGTCAAAGAAATGCATCGCGCGCAAAACGGCGCGGTCGCCCGCCGCCTCGCGGGTCGCCTTGAGCTTTGCGTAGAATTCCGCCTCGTCCACCTCGCGCAGCACGTCCTTGCCGAACACGCGGGCTACGCGGCGCATTTCCTCGGGGATGGCGGCGTATTCGTCCGTCAGATCTGCGTGATCCGCGCCGGAATCGAGCGTGCAGAGCGTGTAGCCGCAGTGCGCAAAATCGAACGCCGCCTGCCGGACGGCGGGGTGCGCCGGGTCGGCAAAATCGATGAAGACCAGCCCGCCGACGCTGGAGGCCATCTGATCCATGAGGCCGCAGGGCTTGCCGAAATAGACGTTCTCGGCATACTGGCCGATCTGCGCGATCTCGATGGCGGAGCATTTTTTATCGAAAAACAGCTCGTTGCAGATCGTGCCGATCAGAACCTCGAATGCGGCGGAGGACGACAGACCGGAGCCGGGCAGGACGGTCGAGCGGACAGCTGCGTCAAAGCCGTGCAGCTTACAGCCGCGCTGCGCGAACGCCGCAGCAACGCCGCGCACGAGCGCGGCGGTCGTATTTTTTTCTTCCGCGTGGACGGACAGATCATTCAGATCGATCTCGACCGGGGCATAGCCCTCGGACGCAACGCGGATGATGGAATCGGGCCGCAGCGTGACCTCCGCCGTCGTTTCCAGATCGACAGCCGCAGCCAGCACGCAGCCGTGCTGATGGTCGGTATGGTTGCCGCTGATCTCCGTGCGGCCCGGCGCGGAAAAGCGATAGCTTGTCTGCATATACAAACGCCTCCGTTCCCCCGCCTCCCGGCGGGGCGTCTTTTTCTGTATTATACCTGATTTCCAGCCTTCCGGCAAGAGCCATTCTGCCAAAACAGAAAGCAGCCGGCAGACAAGTCTCTGCCGGCTGCTTTAGTACACAAAGGATCGAATATGAATCGTATCAGAACGTTGCGACGTTCTGCTCGGCAGGCTCGGCGGGCTGCACGTTCACAGCCGTCAGGATGGGTCCGACGCCCTTGTAGAGCGTGTGGAACTTGACCTCGACCGTCGCCGTTACCCAGACCCAGCTTCTGGCCGCAAGGCCGGAGGCCGCCGCGAATCTGCACGGCAGGCCCATGAACGTGATATCCGCCTCGCAGCAGGTCATGACGAACCGGCCGGGAGCAAACATCCCCTCTTTTTCTCGGCGCAGGCGCGCGACCTGCCCCTTGAATTTCACGGTCTTGCCCGCGTACTTCTTTGGCTCCTCGGTGATATCGCGGTAGAACAGGGCATAATCCTCGTCCCTGATCTCGACCACGGGCGCGTTCAGGTCGAACGGCAGCGGGTCTTCGATATCGTCATAGTGCGTCGAGCCGTCGGTGTATTCATAGAGAATGTCGATCTTCCGGTTCACGGCGCGGGCGATCTTGTGGTACGGCATGACGTCCGTACCGGGGGCCATGCGGTTGAGAACCAACATCTCCGCGCCTGCCAGCTTGTCCACGACAAGCTGGCGCATATTGGCGTTGTAGCTGAGGAAGGTCGTCGCGTCGGCAAACATGACCTCCTGCGCGATCTTCCAGTGGTCGGGGGTCTTGAGGTAGAAATCCGCAGCAAGATGCATCCCGTTGAGCTCCACGACCACACGCTCGGCCCGGTATTTCTTCTGCAGGCCGGTCAGCAGCTCCGGGCTCAGGTCTTCGTAGTCCAGAACCTGCTCGTAGACCTCCTTGTGCGGGTAGGCCGAGACGTCGTATTCCTCCTCGCCCTCCTCGAAAACCAGCAGAAGCGTCCGCTCGCCGGTGTTGAAGCGCTCGTCCTCGAGCGTTTCCTGAATGAACTTCGTCTTGCCGGACTCCAGAAAGCCGGTAAAGACGTACATGGGGATATCAGGCATAGCCATAGAGAAAACTCCTTACTGCTTTTCCACGCCGAAGAGCTTCGAAACAGCCTCTTCGTTCAGCTTCGAGCCGATCACGCAGATGCGGCCCGTGACCATCGCGCCGCCGTCGCGGATATCCGGCTCACCGGGGACATAGTCGAAGTGGATCCACTTCTCGCCCTCCGCGTTTGCCACATAGCCCTTTGCGCGCAGGACAATGCCGTAGGCATCCGCGTCCTCAAGCGCCTTCAGGATGCGCTCGATCTCGGCCTTTGTGAATTTCTTGTGCGTTTCCTCGCCCCAGCTGATGAAGACCTCGTCGGCGTCATGGCCGTGGTGGTGATGGTGATGATGGTGGTGCTCATGCTCGTCGTCATCGTCGTCATCGTGATGGTGGTGGCAGGCGCAGTCCGGGTCATCGCATTCATCGTCATCGTCGTCATCATGGTGATGATGGTGATGGTGCTCGTGCTCGTCGTCGTCATCCTCGTCGTGATGGTGGCAGGCGCAGTCCGGATCGTCGCACTCGTCGTCCTCGTCATGGTCATGATGATGGTGGTGCGCCTCTTCTTCGAGCTTTGCAAGCTCGATGGCGATGGTGCTGCGCTGCTCCATCGCCTCCATCAGCTGCTCGCCGGTCAGCTCCGGCCACGGGGTCGTAACGATCACGGCGTCCTTGTTGTGTTCGCGGATCATGTTGACGCACTGGTCGAGCTTTTCCTCCGTCATGCCGTCGGTGCGGCTGAGGATGATAGTGTTGGCCGTCTCGATCTGGTTGTTGTAGAACTCGCCGAAGTTCTTCATATACATCTTGCACTTCGTCGCGTCCGCCACGGTCACGAAATTGCCGAGCTGCACGTCGTCGGACGTGACCTTGCGCACGGCGCCGATGACGTCGGACAGCTTGCCGACGCCGGACGGCTCGATGAGAATGCGGTCGGGCGCATACTCCGCAATGACCTTCTTGAGCGCGCGGCCGAAATCGCCCACCAGCGAGCAGCAGATGCAGCCGGAGTTCATCTCCGTGATCTGGATGCCCGCCTCCTGCAGAAAGCCGCCGTCAATACCAATTTCGCCGAATTCGTTCTCAATGAGGACGAGCTTCTGGCCGTGATAGGCTTCCTTGATCATTTTTTTGATGAGCGTCGTCTTGCCAGCGCCGAGAAAGCCAGAATAAATATCAATTTTTGTCATACAGGAACACCTTCCAGTTGCATTATTTTATTGAATTAGTATAGCACTTTCCCATGGGAACATCAAGGTTTCTTCCTAAAATATTCATCGGTTTCTGCAAAAGGAATTGACAAACCTGCCTGGATATGATAAGATGATTCACGGCTTTGGAGGCCGGCATTCGGAGAGATGTCCGAGCGGTTTAAGGAGCTGGTCTTGAAAACCAGTGACACAGCAATGTGCCGTGGGTTCGAATCCCACTCTCTCCGCCATTTTCTTTCCTTCATATCGGCTCAACCGACCTGCGGAAGTACCCAAGTGGCCGAAGGGGCTCCCCTGCTAAGGGAGTAGGCGTCTAAAAAGCGCGCGAGAGTTCAAATCTCTCCTTCCGCGCCAGAAAAACCTTGAAAACATCTGTTTTCAAGGTTTTTCTTTTATCAATTTTCCGCTGCTTCAAGCGGTTCGGGCGTCCAGAATTCCGTGTGGCGGCTGCTTTGGCCGGTATCTTATCATGCTCTGTTGCATGGAGCTCTACGATATTCTCTTTTTCGACTGGTTCCTGCTCTGCCATTCAAACTTCTTCCCGCATTTTTATCCCGAGCTGAAGGGCATCGTAGGGCCGCATATGTTCGGCTACAATAAAAGGACGCACATCCTGCACTTCCTGCTCTATATCCCCCTCTGCGCCGTGATCGCAGGGATCTGCATGATTTTTTAAACGCCCCTGCACCGCCCGGCGATTCGCCGGTATGTTTTTCGCAACTTTTCTGCACCTTCCGCTTGACAAGCAGGAATATCTGTGGTAATATATCCGAGCAGTTGAAAGACTGCAAACGCGCGAGTGGTGGAATTGGCAGACTCGCTAGATTCAGGTTCTAGTGTCCACTCCGGACGTGCGGGTTCAAGTCCCGCCTCGCGCACCACGCCCCGGAAGCTTCGGCTTCCGGGGATTTTTTGCTGCCGTCCGCCTTCCGTCCAGACGCGAAAAAGCACCGCGCGGATGTATGGTGCTTGATTACTCATTTCTCTTTTTCTCGTAACCTATCCCGTTGCTGCATTCTTTAAGATTTCGTATGTTCGTGCGATAAATCCAGTCCGGTGTGCCATCCGGGAATGCGTCGCAGGCGCATTTCCATCCGTCAATATTCTCTCGCTGGTGGATGCAACTGTCGCATGGATGATCTATACAAATCATTTTCTTTCCTCATTTCTTTCCTCATCAGCAACTCTATCAGACAGCGCTTTCGCATCTTAAGTAGGCAAACACGTCCTGCATCCCCCGCCGCATTCCCTTTGCGCATTTTCTCCATTACGGTGAACATCGCGCGCAAAAGGCAGCTTTTAGACTGTCGTTTTACGACAATTTTACGACAATATTTGCGTGCTTTCACTGCCACCAGTTTTCTTTGTCAAAACAGCCAGTTTTTGGCCGTCTGAAAAGTGCAAAATGCTGATTATTTGTGTCGGATATTGTCTTTCACTGTATGGCGGCGTAAAATGTAATCACTTTTGGAAAGGAGAAGGGCACGAATATGTTTTGTCCAAAATGCGGAAGCGACAATGTAACTGTTTCTATTCAGCAAACATCCACCAAGACCAAGAAGCACGGAAATGGCTTTGGCGGGCACATGAACAACATGGCAAGGGGATTGACTGCTGCTTGCACG
>OLOL01000438.1_pt1 | contig 44224 bp, 37 predicted proteins | sample 1673081 | NCBI WGS metagenome assembly OLOL01 (sample SAMEA3136753, study PRJEB25190) | human gut metagenome
TGAAAGGTAAATCCGGACGTTTCCGTCAGAACCTTCTGGGTAAACGAGTTGACTATTCCGGACGTTCTGTTATCGTTGTAGGACCGGAACTTAAGATCTACCAGTGTGGTCTGCCAAAAGAAATGGCAATCGAGCTGTTCAAACCATTCGTTATGAAAGAACTGGTTCAGAACGGAACAGCACACAATATCAAAAATGCTAAGAAGATGGTAGAAAGACTTCAGCCGGAAGTATGGGACGTTCTGGAAGAAGTAATCAAAGAGCATCCGGTTATGTTAAACCGTGCTCCTACACTGCACAGACTTGGTATCCAGGCATTCGAGCCAATCCTTGTAGAGGGTAAGGCTATCAAGCTTCATCCACTGGTTTGTACAGCGTTCAACGCCGACTTCGACGGAGACCAGATGGCTGTCCATCTGCCACTGTCAGTAGAAGCCCAGGCAGAGTGCCGTTTCTTACTTCTGTCACCAAACAACTTACTGAAACCGTCTGATGGTGGTCCGGTAGCCGTTCCTTCACAGGATATGGTACTTGGTATCTACTATCTGACTCAGGAGCGTCCTGGTGCCAAGGGAGAGGGCATGATCTTCAAGAGCTTCAACGAGGCACTGCTTGCTTATGAGAACGCAGCAGTTACACTCCATTCACGTGTAAAAGTACGTGTATCTAAGAAGATGCCGGACGGAACCGTGAAGACAGGAACTGTAGAATCTACAGTCGGACGTTTCATGTTTAATGAAATCATCCCACAGGATCTTGGATTTGTAGACCGTGAAGTAGAAGGAAATGAACTCCTTCTGGAAGTTGATTTCCACGTAGGAAAGAAACAGCTGAAACAGATCCTTGAGAAAGTTATCAATACACATGGTGCTACTGCAACAGCAGAAGTACTTGACCATGTAAAGGCTATGGGTTACAAGCTTTCAACAAGAGCTGCCATGACCGTATCTATTTCTGACATGACGGTACCTCCGCAGAAACCGGAGATGATTAAGAATGCTCAGGATACTGTAGATAAGATCACAAAGAACTTCAAGCGTGGTCTCATCACAGAAGAAGAAAGATATAAAGAAGTCGTAGAGACATGGAAAGCAACTGACGATGCCCTTACAAAGGCACTGCTTGACGGTCTTGATAAATATAACAACATCTTCATGATGGCCGATTCCGGAGCCCGTGGATCTGACAAACAGATCAAACAGCTTGCTGGTATGCGTGGTCTGATGGCCGATACAACAGGTCATCGAGCTGCCAATCAAGTCTAACTTCCGTGAAGGTCTTGACGTACTGGAGTACTTCATGTCTGCACATGGAGCTCGAAAAGGTATGTCAGATACTGCTCTTCGTACAGCCGATTCCGGATACCTGACAAGACGTCTGGTAGACGTATCACAGGAGCTGATCATCCACGAAGTAGACTGTGCAAAACCTGGAATGCCGATTCCGGGAATGTATGTAAAAGCATTCATGGATGGAAACGAAGTCATCGAAAGCTTACAGGAACGTATCACAGGACGTTACATCTGTGAGAACATTGTAGACAAAGATGGAAATATCCTTGTAAAAGCAAACCATATGGTAACACCTAAGCGTGCAGAACTGATCTGCAAGAAGGGTGTTGACGAGAAGGGTGAACCGCTGACACAGATTAAGATCCGTACAATCCTTACATGCCGTTCACACAGCGGTGTATGTGCAAAATGTTACGGAGCCAACATGGCAACTGGTGAGCCGGTACAGGTTGGTGAAGCTGTCGGAATCATCGCCGCACAGTCAATCGGAGAACCTGGTACACAGCTGACTATGAGAACATTCCATAGTGGTGGTGTAGCCGGTGGAGATATCACACAGGGTCTTCCTCGTGTCGAAGAACTTTTTGAAGCAAGAAAGCCGAAAGGTCTTGCTATCATCACAGAAATCGCAGGTGTTGCAAACCTGAACGATACAAAGAAGAAGCGTGAAATCATCGTTACCAATCAGCAGACAGGTGAGACAAAGACTTATCTGATTCCTTATGGATCACGTATTAAAGTACAGGATGGAGCTGTTCTGGAAGCCGGTGACGAGCTTACAGAAGGTAGCGTGAACCCACATGACCTTCTTAAGATCAAAGGTCTTCGTGCTGCACAGGACTACATGCTTCAGGAAGTACAGAGAGTATACCGTTTGCAGGGTGTAGAAATCAATGATAAGCATATCGAAGTTATCGTTCGTCAGATGCTGAAGAAGATCCGCATCGAAGAAAGAGGGGATACTGAATTCCTTCCGGGAACAATGGTGGATGTCCTTGAGTTCAACGATGTAAATGAACAGATGGTAACAGAAGGTAAAGAACCTGCAACAGGAGAACAGATCATGCTTGGTATTACCAAGGCATCCCTGGCAACAGATTCCTTCCTGTCAGCTGCATCCTTCCAGGAGACAACCAAGGTTCTGACTGAGGCTGCTATCAAAGGTAAGGTTGACCACCTGATCGGTCTGAAAGAGAACGTCATTATCGGTAAACTGATTCCGGCAGGAACAGGTATGAGAAAATACCGTGACGTTAAACTTGATACAGGTCTTGGTATGGATATGGACGACGAAATCAGTTTTGATGATTTTGATATGGATGATGATACTGAGTCTGAAGTATCGGCAGAGACAGCAGAAACTGTTGAAACCGAAGAAAATGCTGACGAAACAGTTACAGTTGAAGAATAGGCTTTATATGCTAAGAGAGGCAGATACGTTGAATGGCGTGTCTGCTTTTCTTGCTTTAAAGACATGAAAAACAAAAATATTTGAAAAATAATTCCGATTCTTTAACACTTTACAAAAATGAAGGGTTGCAAAATATGAAAAAATACAGTAGCATATAAATAATCAATCGAAAATCAGGGGGTGTGATATGCTGGATTTAGCTCATATTGGTGAACGGATCAGAGAATGCAGAAAAAAGAAAATGATGACAATCCGGGTTTTGGGAGAATATACAGGACTTTCAGCGGGCTATCTGAGTATGCTGGAACAGAATAAGACATCTCCGAATGTGGACAGTCTTGCGCGAATTTGTGAAGCACTGGATATTGATATACAGTATGCACTGGAAGGGGAAATGCCGGGAAAGACGGTTATACACAGAGAAGAAATGAGTAAGCATCTTTATCCGGAAGAAAATATGACGGTTGAGGTTGCAGACTTTGGTCAGGGAGAATCGATTTTTGAATATATTACGATTGAACCGGGAGAATCTGCGAAAAAAGAAGAATATCGTCATGTCTTTTCGGAAATGTGTATGGTGATAAAAGGAACTCTGAATGTAGAGGTGGAAGGAAAAATTTGCAGTTTACATCCGGGAGACAGTGTATATATAAAGAGCAGAGAGCGTCATAGTATTTCCAATCCCGGAAAAGAACCTTGTGTCAGTATATGGGTATATCACCGGGATGTACCAAGACGGTTTGAAAGGAATGAAAATAAAATTGTGAAATAAATAGCATTCCTCTTGACAATCTTAGAGTATGGTTCTATAATAAGGAAAATACACATATGAATAAATATTCATCTAAGTGAATTTACAAAATTGAACTGTTAAAACGGGGTTTCTTCGAAATTCACGCAACTCTGAAGACAGTGTTATTTACGAAAGTGTATAAAGACTGATTTTATACATACAATACGGACAATCTAATAATTAAACATAGACGTCATAGCGTGAAACTATGACCTTTGAAAGAAGACAAGGACGTCATGATGCAAATCATGGCGTTCTTTTGTTTACACTACTAGACTGCGGTCTAGTAAAGTATTACATTGTCGCAGAGGGACGGACATATCTGGTAAATATACCGTATCAGAAGAACAAAAGTACATGAGAGGAGAACAAAAATGGACAGATTAACTCAATTGCGAGAGTACATGGAAAAAGAAAGACTGGATGCGTTTTATATTGCAAAGCCGGCGAATGTACGTTGTATCAGCGGATTTACGGGGGAAGACTCATTCCTTTTTATCACAAAGGCGAATCAGTATTTTATCACTGATGCAAGATACACAGAGCAGGCATCTTATGAATGTCCGGATTACGAACTTGTAAACTGGCGAATCAATTTTGGCTGCAGCATGGGGAAAGCTGTTGCATATTGCGCAGACAAAGATGGAGTTAAAACAATTGGATTTGAACAGGATCATCTGACATTTGAAAAATGGAACTCTATGCAGGCTGAACTCAGTGCTGAGATGGTTCCGACGCTGAACGTAATCGAAGGCTTCCGCGCGATCAAGACGCCGGAAGAGATCAAGAACCTTACCGTTGCCTGCGATATCGCATCCAGAGCATTTGAAAAAATTATAAAAGACATCCGTCCGGGTGTGACAGAAAAAGAAATCGCATCCAGACTTGCACATTACATGGTAATGGAAGGTGCAGATACCAAACCGTACGGTGGAATCGTTATTTCAGGAGCAAAGAGCTCTCTGCTTCACGGGATTCCGGACAGTAAGCCAATCGAATACGGTGATTTCGTATTGATGGATTATGGATGCCAGTACAAAGGTTATCTTTCAGATATGACAAGAACAGTAGTTGTCGGCAAGGCAGACGCCAAACAGAGAGAAGTTTATGATCTCTGCCGTCGTATGACAGAAGATACAGAAGCATCTGTAAGAGCCGGTGTGACAGGAACTTCCTGCTATGAAGCTTCGCTTGAAGCAATCAAAGATACAGAATACCTTCCGTATAATTATACAGGAATCGGTCATGGAGTTGGGCTGTTCGTCCATGAACTTCCGAATATCGGACTGAACTGTGAGAATATCTTACAGGAGAACAGCATAATGACAGTAGAACCAGGACTTTATATTCCGGGTTGGGGTGGTGTCAGACTTGAGGATCAGGGCATCATCACAAAAGACGGATATGAAAACCTGATCAGTGCTACACATGAGCTAATAGAATTATAAATGAAAAAGGAGGACAACATTTATGAAAAAGAAATTATTAGCAGCTTTACTTGCTACAGCAATGACAGTAACAATGTTTGCTGGCTGTGGTACACCGGGATCCAAAGATTCCAAGAAAGATGACAGCAGTGCTTCATCAGGAAAGAAGAGAATTACTTACACACTTCGTGAAGACCTTCCTTCTATGGATCCACAGAACAGTAACTCTATCTCATGTGCAACAGCAGAAATCTGCACCTATGCGATGCTGACACGTAACGTGGAAGGCGAAGTCAAACCAGATGCAGCTGAAAGCTGGGATATTTCAGATGATGGACTTACTTATACATTCCACCTTCGTGATGGACTGAAATGGTCTGACGGAGAAGATGTAAAAGCAGGCGATTATGTTTATGGTATCCAGAGACTTATGGATCCAGAAATGGCAAGCGATTACGCATTCATCGGATATATCCTCAAAAACGGTGCAGAAGTAAATAAAGGTTCTGTACCTGTCGATGAACTTGGCGTATCTGCACCAGATGACAAGACAGTTGTTATCGAACTTGCACATCCGGCTACATACTTCCTTAGTATGGCTGCTATGGCTACATTTGGTCCTACAAGACAGGATTATGTAGAAAAATACGGAAAAGAATATGCAGCTGATCCGGAAAAATCTGTTTATAACGGACCGTTCAAGATGACAGAGTGGAAACACGGCGATGAAATGATCCTTTCTAAGAATGAAAATTACTGGGATGCAGACAGCATCAAGCTTGATGAAATCTGCGTAAAGACAGTTGCAGATGCTAAGACAGCGGTTGCTATGTGGGAACAGGGCGAAGTTGATATCACAATTGTACCTACTGAAATGACAGATCAGTATACAGAAAATACTGAATTCTACTATACAGGTGCAGATGATTACATCATGCTCAACATGTCAGAAGACAGACCGCTTGCTAACAAGAACTTGAGATTTGCTTTGAACTATGCAATCAACAGAACAGAATACAACAAGCTGGTTAACAATGACGTATATGACGTTGCACAGAGACTTGTACTTCCAAACGTGCAGGCGGCAGATGACCAGACATACGGCGAAGCTTATCCATATACACCATTCCCGGCAGAAAATGATAATGATAAAGCAAAAGAATATCTGGATGCAGCAATGAAAGAAATGGGCGTTTCTAATCCGGCAGACATCAAGATTACTCTTCTTACAACTGATACAGATGGTGCTAAGAAGCAGGCTGAAGTTCTTCAGGAACAGTATCAGAAGAACCTTGGTATTAAAGTAGAAATCAACCAGGTAACTTACAAACAGAGACTTCAGATGGAAACTGAAAAAGATTACGATATGGTAGTAACAGGATGGGTTCCGGACTACTCTGACGCATACTCTTATCTGGAACTGTGGATCAGCGATAGTCAGTATAACCACTCTGGATATGCGAACGCTGAATATGATAAGCTTCTTAAAGATTCTCAGACAGAGACAGATGCTAAGACAAGACAGGATATGCTGTTCCAGGCAGAAAAGATCTTCCTTGAAGAAGATTCCGCTCTTGTACCGCTTCAGTTACGTAGAGACCAGTATCTGATCAATCCGAAGATTTCTAACTTCAATGTATACTTTGTCGGATATGACTTCGATCTGGTATATGCAGACATCAGCGAATAATACAGTTGGATGGTAACATACCTTGCGGTCGGCGCGGACTTACTGGTCCGCACCGGCTGCTTATTTGAGGGTTTTGATTGTTTTGAGGGGTAGATTTGGTATGTATCAGCCAATAGGAAGTATGTGAAATAATCAAAGCTATCAAATAAAGAAAAATGAAGGGAGACAAAAGAATGGCAAAATATATAGCTAAACGAGTTGCATTAGCCATCGTAACACTTTTGGTACTTACAAGTGTTGTATTCGTCCTGGTTCGTCTGATGCCGGGAGATCCGTTCTCAAGTGACAAGATGACACCGGAGATCAAAGCGAATCTGGAAGCTTACTATGGTTTGGATAAACCGCTTGCAGAGCAGTATATAACTTATATGAAGAATGTGCTTCATGGTGATCTGGGGTATTCTATGAAGTATGAAAGTCAGACAGTTAACCGTATTATTGCTGACTCATTCCCATACTCAGCAGACCTGGGAATCCGTTCACTGTGCTTTGCACTGTTCTTCGGACTGATCCTTGGAATTGTAGCAGCACTGAATCGAGGAAAGAAACTGGACTTCGTCTGTATTTTGATTGCGATCATTGGTACATCGATTCCTGACTTCATCATGGGATCTGTACTTCAGTATTTCTTCGGAATCAAATGGCAGATTCTTCCGGTTGCGCAGTACACAAGCTTTAAGCACACAATTTTACCGTCAATCGCGGTTGGATTCTATACACTGGCATCCATTTCCCGTCTGATGCGTTCCAGTATGCTGGAAGTTGTATCTTCAGATTATACAAAGACAGCACGTGCGAAAGGTTTATCGGATTTCCGAATTACAGTTAAACATCAGATCCGTAATGCGATCACACCGATCATTACCATTATGGGACCGACAGTTGCATCTGTATTAACAGGAACATTCGTAATCGAAGCCCTTTTCGCAATCCCTGGAATGGGAAAACATTATGTAGACAGTATTAACATGGCAGATTATACACTGGTTCTTGGTATGACGATCTTCTACGGAGCATTCCTGATCGTGTCAATCCTGATTGTAGATATCTTATACGGTATTGTAGATCCGAGAATCCGTCTGAGTGGTAAAAAAAGGTAGGTGACGAGAAATGGCAGAAATTACAAAAGAACAGTTTAAAGTTGTAGGAAAAAATACAAAGACAATGGAGTCTATTTCCCGTCCGAATATTGGTTACTGGCAGGATGCATGGAGACGAATCCGCAAGAATAAGATTGCATTCTTCTCATTGTGCCTGATTGGACTTTATGTACTTATGGCGATCTTTGTTCCAATGTTCAGCAAATATGACATTGCAACACAGAGTGTGGCAGAGATGAACCAGAGCTTTTCAAAAGCACATTGGTTTGGAACAGACTCTCTTGGACGTGATCTCTGGGTTCGTGCATGGTCTGGTGCGAGAGTATCTCTGACAATTGGTTTTGCAGCCAGCATCATCAATGCAATCGTTGGATCTATCATGGGTGGTATCTCAGGATTCTACGGTGGCAAGATCGATATGGTTATCCAGCGTGTCGTTGACGTATTATACGGAATCCCAAGTCTGATCGTTACCATTCTTCTTATGGTAGTTGTTGGTAACGGTGTACACTGTTTGATTCTTGCTATGTGTTGCGTCGGATGGATCGGTGGATGTCGTTTCGTTCGTGGTGAAGTATTAAAACTGAGAGAATCTGATTTCGTATCTGCAGCCAAGATCCTTGGTGTGCCGGATATCGTAATCATTGTAAAACATATTTTACCGAATATCATGGGACTTATCATTACAAACCTGACAATGGCTATTCCGGGAGCTATTTTCCAGGAGGCATTCCTGAGCTATATCGGTCTGGGTATTAAACCACCGAACTGCAGCTGGGGTGTACTTGCAAAAGACGGAATCGCACAACTGAGAATTCATCCGTACCAGGTATTTGTACCGGCATTCCTGATTTGTACAACAATGCTTGCACTGAACCTTCTTGGTGATGGGCTTCGTGATGCATTTGACCCGAAACTTAGAGGAACCGAGTAGGAAGGAGTATAGAAGATGGAAAATTTATTGGAAGTAAAAAATCTGCAATTCTCTTTCCGTACATACGGTGGAGTTGTAAAAGCTGTTCGTGATGTCAGCTTTGAAGTCCGTCCGGGAGAAATTCTTGGTATAGTTGGAGAATCCGGATGTGGAAAGAGTGTTACCTCTCAGTGCCTGATGAGACTGAATCCGGAACCGCCTGGATTCTTTGAAGGCGGAGAGATTCTTTATAAAGGAAAAGATGTTCTGAAAATGAACAAAAAAGAACTTCGTCAGTTTCGTGGAAAAGAGATCAGTTATATTTTTCAGGATCCTATGACCTCATTGAATCCGACAATGCGTATCGGAAAACAGATTGAAGAAGTATTCGTCGGAAGAAAAGGTATGAGTGCAGCTGAGAAAAAAGCAAAAGCACTTGAAATCCTTAAAATGGTAGGTATCTCTGATGGAGAACGCCGTTACAAACAGTATCCACATGAACTTTCAGGTGGTATGAAACAGCGTGTTATGATCGCGATCGCTCTGGTAGGAAGCCCGAGCATCGTTATTGCCGATGAGCCGACTACTTCTTTGGATGTTACAATTGAAGCACAGATTCTTGATGTACTGAAAAATCTTCAGAAAACACTTGGGACATCTATTATCCTGATCACACATGATCTTGGTGTTATCGCAAAGCTTTGCGACCGTGTACTGGTTATGTATGGAGGAAAGATCGTAGAACGTGGATCTGTAGATGAGATTTTCTATGATACAGCACATCCTTACACAAAAGGACTTATGCATTCAATTGCCAAACTGGATACAGCAAAAGGCCACAAATTGCAGCCAATCGAAGGAACACCTCCGGATCTGTTTGCACCTCCGAAAGGATGTCCGTTCGCAGCAAGATGTGAATACTGCATGGAAATCTGTAAAGATATGCCGCCACAGACTTATGAGCTTTCAAAAGAACATGAAACCTGTTGCTGGCTGCAGCATGAATATGCACCGGATACAGACATGAGAAGAAAAGTAACTGAGAAAGGAGAGGTGTAAAATGAAAAATACAGAAAAAAAACAGCCTCTCGTACAGGTGAAAAACTTATGTAAATATTTTGAAATCAGCCGTAAAGAAACCTTAAAAGCGGTTGATGATCTTACATTTGATATTTATAAAGGTGAGACAGTCAGCCTGGTAGGTGAGTCCGGCTGTGGTAAATCTACAACAGGACGTACCATGATCAAGTTATACAATCCGACTTCGGGAAATGTATATTATGATGGAAAAGATATTTTCAAATACAATCATGCAGAGCAGAAAGAATTCTGTAAGAAGGTACAGATGATTTTCCAGAACCCGTATTCATCACTGAACCCACGTATGACTGTTAAGGATATCGTTGGGGAAGGTCTGAAACAACATGGAATGTCAACAAAGGATGCAGATGCAAAAGTAGAGCAGCTGCTTGCTACAGTTGGTCTTAATAAAGATCATATGTCACGTTTCCCACACGAATTCTCAGGTGGACAGAGACAGCGTATCGGTATCGCACGTGCTCTTTCTGTTGATCCGGAATTCATCATCTGTGATGAGCCGATTTCAGCTCTTGATGTGTCTATCCAGGCACAGGTTATCAATATGCTGAAAGAACTGCAGGAAGAAAGAGGACTGACTTACCTGTTTATCGCGCATGACCTTAGTGTCGTAAAATATATTTCTGACCGTGTAGTTGTTATGTACCTCGGAACAATGGTCGAGACTGCTGAGACAGATGAACTTTATGCTCATCCGATGCATCCATATACACAGGCACTGCTTTCTGCAATCCCGGAAGCAGATCCGAATAAAGCAAAAGCGAACCAGCGTATTCCGATCAAGGGTGAGATCCCAAGCCCGATCAATCCGAAGAACTGCTGTCGTTTCGCTGAGAGATGTCAGCATGCGACAGAACGTTGCTTTAAGGAAATGCCGCAGATGAAAGAGATTGCTCCTGGACATAAGGTGGCATGCCATCTTGTAGAAGATAAATAAAAAGTAGTAATATAATAAAGAAGGCGAAGGACTTAAGAAGAGTTCTTCGTTTTCTTTTTGTTTTATGAGAAATTCCGATGGAACTTTCTGTGAAAAAACACTATATGCCTTGGCAGATTAAAAAATTTCCAGAAGAATTGTGCAGAATCACAAAATACGGATTGACACGAAAATATTGACAATATAAGGTAAAAACGATATTATATAGAGATGTAATTGTAATTAAAGTGTCATATCGTGTAATAGTTATGTAACAAATGAAAGTGAGTGTATATGGAACAGAGAAAATCAGCAAGGAGAAGATCGTCTGATGGAACTTCTAATAGAAATATGCGAAGTATCAATAACAGCAGAGAAGTAAGCAGACGGGCTAAGGGGAAGAACCGGTATGCTTATGAAGAAGACCGAAGATCTGCCCGATATTATGATGATGAGGAAGATTACTACCGAGAACGACCGAAAAAGAAATCATCTTTGAATGATAAGAAGAAAAGAAGACCGGAAGAAGACTATCAGAATATAAGAAAGATGTCTGACCCGGAGAATAATAAGAATCGTAAAAATAAACGGCGTAGAGGAAGAAAGAAAAATCGGGTAAGCAGAACGATTGGAATTATACTTGTAATTATCCAGTTTATTCTGTCTGTAGTACTTGCAGTGAATGTGATGCTGTTCAATGTACTTACTTCTACTTATTTCCTGGTACTGATCGGAGTACTGCTGATCCTGCTTGGAATTACCTTGCTGACACAGATAGCGGCAAAAGGAAAAGGAATTGGCGGAAAGATATTCTGTATACTGATCTGCATCATTCTGGGAGTGGGTTCTTTCTATATAGGAAAAGTAAATAATGCATTCCAGAAGATTACCGGAAGCAATAAGAAAACAAGTTCCATGGTAGTTGCGGTAAAGGCGGATGATAATGCAGATACTTTATCAGCAGCAGCCGGATATACATTTGGTGTTCAGTATGCGACTGGTGGAGACCAGACGAAGTCGGCAGTCAAACAGATTGAAAAGGAACTGGGACAGAACATTACTCTTCAGGAATACAGTAATCTGGGAGAAGAAGCACAGGCATTATATGACGGAGAAGTAGATGCGATTATCTACAACTCAGCTTACAGTAATATTATCAAGGAACAGTATTCAACCTTTACAAAGGATACAAAGGTTATTTATAAGCACAATATTGTTGTTGAAATTGAAAGCGATACATCTGATGAAAGCGTTACAAAGCCATTTGCGGTTTATTTGAGTGGTATTGATACAAATGGTGATATCACAGAACAGGGACGAAGCGATGTCAATATCGTAGCGGTTGTCAATCCGACGAGCCATCAGGTATTACTGATTACGACCCCTAGAGATTATTATGTACCAATCCCGGGAGTATCCGGAGGACAGGACGACAAACTGACACATGCAGGAATCTATGGTGTGGATGTGTCTATGCAGACGCTGGAAGAACTTTATGATACAGATATCGAATTTTTCGGAAGAGTTAATTTTACATCTATGACCAGTGTGGTTGATGCACTTGGCGGACTGGATGTTGAATCAGATCTCGAATTTGATACAGGATGGGAGTCGGGTGCAGAGATTCATGTAAATGAAGGAATGAATCATTTTGATGGTATTAGTGCACTTGCTTTTTGCCGTGAACGTCAGGCACTGCCAGACGGGGACAACGGAAGAGGAGTCCATCAGCAGGCAGTTATCACTGCAATCATTAAAAAGATGATGTCACCGGCAATGCTCCGTGGGGCAAGCGATATTATTGAAAGCGTCAGCGATGGTGTGGATACGAACTTTACTTCCAGCCAGATCCAGTCGCTGATCAAGACTCAGCTCAGAACCAATGCAAAATGGAATATTTATTCCGTGGCAGCGGATGGAACCGGGGGAACAGATATCTGCTATTCTTCAGGAGATGAAGAGCTTTATGTAACGTATCCGGATGAAAATTCGGTGGCTGAGATCATTGGATTGATCAAAAAAGTAAAAGACGGAGAAATAATCGAAGGATCCGTAAGTACAGAATAAAAATGAAGAAAAAGTCAAGGTATGATTTGGAAAATATTTTTCAGAATACCTTGACTTTTTTTTTGCAATATACTACAATAAACAAGCGTGCGAAAAACGATGCACTGTTTTTCTGCGCATTTTAAACAGAACTTGTTTAAAATCGTAACCAATTATTACTTCATAGGAGGTGAAAGAGATGCCAACATTTAACCAGTTAGTAAGAAAAGGTCGTCAGACAGCTGTAAAGAAATCTACTGCACCGGCTCTCCAGAAAGGATACAATTCTTTGAAGAAAAGAGCTACAGACACATCTGCACCACAGAAGAGAGGTGTTTGTACAGCAGTTAAGACAGCTACACCGAAGAAACCGAACTCAGCTCTTAGAAAGATCGCCAGAGTACGTCTTTCAAACGGAATCGAAGTAACAAGCTACATCCCAGGAGAAGGTCACAACCTTCAGGAACATAGCGTTGTTCTTATCCGTGGAGGAAGAGTAAAGGACCTTCCGGGTACAAGATACCATATCGTTCGTGGAACACTTGATACAGCAGGTGTTGCAAAGAGACGTCAGGCTCGTTCTAAATACGGAGCAAAGAGACCAAAAGACGCAAAGAAATAAGCACTTGATTTTAGTGTAAAACGAAACTAAATCGTATCACAAACAGAACTATGAGAATAGTTGGTTGCGGGTTTAATTCAGATATCGCCTGCCACGTGGCAGGCATCGGAGATTGTCCCGCCAACGATACACATAGAAAGACACATGTGAGTACCGATGAATTATTCACGCAAAGCAAAGCTTTGCCAATATGTATAAGGAGGGAAGAACCGTGGCACGTAAAGGACATACTCAGAAAAGAGACGTATTAGCGGATCCGTTATACAACAACAAGGTAGTTACAAAGCTTATCAACAACATCATGCTTGACGGTAAGAAAGGTGTAGCTCAGAAAATTGTATACGGAGCATTTGACAAAGTCGCAGAGAAAGCTGAAAAACCAGCTATCGAAGTATTTGAAGAAGCAATGAACAACATCATGCCTGTACTTGAAGTAAAGGCAAGACGTATCGGTGGAGCTACTTATCAGGTACCGATCGAGGTAAGAGCAGACAGAAGACAGGCTCTTGCACTTCGCTGGCTTACACTGTACTCTCGTAACAGAGGCGAGAAGACAATGGAAGAAAGACTTGCAAATGAAATTCTTGATGCGGCTAACAACACTGGCGCATCTGTAAAGAAGAAAGAAGACATGCACAAGATGGCAGAAGCAAACAAAGCATTTGCTCACTATCGTTTCTAATTATAGGAGGAAAAAATCTTGGCTGGAAGAGAATATCCATTAGAGAGAACCAGAAATATCGGAATCATGGCTCATATTGATGCTGGTAAAACAACAACAACAGAGCGTATCCTTTATTACACTGGTGTAAACTATAAAATCGGTGATACTCATGATGGTACTGCTACTATGGACTGGATGGAGCAGGAACAGGAAAGAGGTATCACAATCACTTCTGCGGCTACAACATGTCATTGGACACTGCAGGATCATTGCAAGCCTAAAAAAGGTGCTTTAGAGCATCGTATCAATATCATTGATACTCCAGGGCACGTTGACTTCACAGTTGAAGTAGAACGTTCTCTGCGTGTACTTGATGGTGCAGTAGCAGTCTTCTGTGCAAAAGGTGGAGTAGAGCCTCAGTCTGAAAACGTATGGAGACAGGCTGATACTTATAACGTACCTAGAATGGCATTCATCAATAAGATGGATATCTTAGGTGCTAACTTCTACGGAGCAGTTGATCAGATGAAAGATCGTCTGGGAGCTAACGTAGCAGTACTTCAGTTACCTATCGGTAAAGAAGACGACTTCAAAGGAATCATCGACTTATTCGAGATGGAAGCCTACATCTACAATGATGAAAAAGGTGAAGACATCTCTATCGTTGAAATCCCAGAAGATATGAAAGAAGAAGCAGAACTTTATCACACAGAATTGATCGAAAAGATCTGTGAATTAGACGACGATCTGATGATGCAGTATCTTGAAGGTGAAGAACCAAGTGTTGATGATTTAAAAGCTGCATTAAGAAAAGGAACATGCGAATGTAAAGCAGTTCCAGTATGCTGTGGTACAGCATATAGAAATAAAGGTGTTCAGAAATTACTGGATGCTATTATCGAATTTATGCCAGCTCCAACAGACATCCCAGCTATCAAAGGTGTCGATGAAGATGGTAACGAAGTTGAAAGACATTCATCTGATGATGAACCATTCTCAGCTTTAGCATTTAAGATCATGACAGACCCATTCGTAGGAAAACTTGCATTCTTCCGTGTTTACTCTGGAACATGCAAATCTGGATCTTATGTATTAAATGCAACAAAGAACAAAAAAGAGCGTGTTGGACGTATCTTACAGATGCATGCTAACAAGCGTGAAGAGTTAGATGTTGTATATTCAGGAGATATCGCAGCTGCAGTAGGTTTCAAATCTACAACAACTGGTGATACAATCTGTGATGAACAGCATCCTGTAATTCTGGAATCCATGGAATTCCCAGAACCAGTTATCGACGTAGCGATCGAACCTAAAACTAAAGGTGATCAGGGTAAAATGGCTGAAGCACTTGCTAAGCTTGCTGAAGAAGATCCTACATTCAGAGCTCATACAGATCATGAAACAGGACAGACAATCATTTCCGGAATGGGTGAACTTCATCTGGAAATCATCGTTGACCGTCTGCTTCGTGAATTCAAAGTAGAAGCTAACGTTGGTGCTCCTCAGGTAGCATACAAAGAAACATTTACAAAAGCCGTTGACGTTGACAGCAAATATGCTAAACAGTCTGGTGGTCGTGGTCAGTATGGTCACTGTAAAGTTCACTTTGAGCCAATGGATGCCAATGGAGAAGAACTGTTCAAATTCGAATCTACAGTTGTTGGTGGATCTATTCCTAAAGAATATATCCCAGCAGTTGGAGAAGGTATCGAAGAAGCAGCTCAGTCTGGTATCTTAGGAGGATTCCCAGTACTTGGTGTTAAAGCTACAGTATATGATGGATCTTACCATGATGTCGATTCTAGTGAAATGGCCTTCCACATTGCCGGATCTATGGCATTTAAAGAGGCTATGCAGAAAGCTGGAGCTATCCTGCTTGAGCCAATCATGAGAGTCGAAGTTACAATGCCTGAAGAATACATGGGAGACGTTATCGGAGATATCAACTCTCGTCGTGGACGTATCGAAGGTATGGATGATATCGCGAGCGGTAAGATGGTTCGTGCATTCGTTCCATTATCTGAAATGTTCGGATATTCTACAGACTTACGTTCTAGAACTCAGGGACGTGGTAACTACTCTATGTTCTTTGAAAAATACGAACCAGTACCAAAGAACGTACAGGAAAAAGTACTTGCTGACAAGTAAGAAAATTAATATATAAATATTTCGAGGCTATTTTGTCAAAATAGTCTTGAAATATTTGTTTAAATGAAATATAATCAAATTTAGGACGGCCCTTTGCTGGGCAACTATATTGAAGTTTGAAACATTATTGTAATTGCCCATAGGGCGAATAAGGAGGACAATTAAAATGGCAAAAGAAAAGTTTGAGAGAACTAAACCTCATTGCAACATTGGTACTATTGGACACGTTGACCATGGTAAAACAACTTTAACAGCAGCAATCACTAAAGTTTTAGCTGAAAGAGTAGAAGGAAACACAGCTGAGAACTTTGAAGATATCGATAAAGCTCCAGAAGAAAGAGAACGTGGTATCACAATCTCTACAGCTCATGTTGAGTATGAAACAGAAAAACGTCACTACGCTCACGTTGACTGCCCAGGCCATGCCGATTATGTAAAGAACATGATCACTGGTGCAGCTCAGATGGACGGAGCTATCTTAGTAGTAGCTGCTACTGATGGTGTAATGGCTCAGACAAAAGAACATATCCTGTTATCTCGTCAGGTAGGTGTTCCTTACATCGTAGTATTCATGAACAAATGTGATATGGTAGACGATGAAGAATTATTAGAATTAGTAGAAATGGAAATTCGTGAATTATTAAATGAATACGAATTCCCAGGAGACGACATTCCTATCATCCAGGGATCTGCTTTAAAAGCTATCGAAGATCCAGCTGGACCATGGGGAGATAAGATCATGGAATTAATGGATGCTGTTGACAGCTACATTCCAGATCCACAGCGTGATACAGACAAACCTTTCTTAATGCCAGTCGAAGACGTATTCTCTATCACAGGACGTGGTACAGTAGCAACTGGTAGAGTAGAAAGTGGTGTTCTTCACGTATCTGACGAAGTTGAAATCGTTGGTATCAAAGAAGAAACAAGAAAAGTTGTTGTAACTGGTGTAGAAATGTTCCGTAAACTGTTAGACGAAGCTCAGGCTGGAGATAACATTGGTGCATTATTACGTGGTGTTCAGAGAGACGAAATCGAAAGAGGACAGGTTCTTTGCCAGCCAGGTTCAATCACATGCCATACAAAATTCACAGCTCAGGTATACGTTTTAACAAAAGATGAAGGTGGACGTCATACTCCATTCTTCAACAACTATCGTCCACAGTTCTACTTCAGAACAACAGACGTTACAGGTGTTATCGAATTACCAGAAGGAACAGAAATGTGCATGCCTGGTGACAACGTAGAAATGACTATCGAATTAATTCACCCAATCGCTATGGCTCAGGGATTATCTTTCGCTATCCGTGAAGGTGGACGTACAGTAGGATCAGGAAGAGTTGCTACAATCATCGAGTAATTCTTACTTCTACGATTGAATATGATAATTTTCAAAGACTCAGAAAGTTTACTTTCTGGGTCTTTTTTTGTTAGATAAAATTATGATATACTTCTTTTATAATGTGATATGAATATAACAAAAAATAAAAAATTTAATCAGAATGACAAATGTGTGTCATTGTGATTTGCTATATTATTCATATGCTATTGGAGGGATAAGATATGGTAAATGACAATAATGATAAAGTAGATCGTGTGATGGCCTTATACAAAAAACTGATGAATGGAGGATTAATATATAAGTCAGAAGAGGCTGTATTGTATAATGTCAGTGAAAGAACGGTACAGCGTGATATTGATGAGATTTGTGATTTTTTGGAACGGAATGAAAGGAACGATGGAATCTACAATGATGTCGTATATGACCGAATGAGAAAAGGATATCGTTTAGAACAAAGCTATAAAATGAAACTTACGAATCCAGAGATTCTTGCGATATGCAGACAGGTTTGAAGATGGAGAGTTCAGAAAAAAATACCATTTATGTATGGTGGAAAATTACGAAAGGTTAAATTTAAGTATTCAGGTTTAAGTATAGAAAATGTTTTAGACAAACTTCCTACAGCGAAGATTCTAAACGAAAAGGACGGTATATATACAATTAGGGCAGAAGTCTATGGGGAAGGTTTTAAAATGTGGGCGAGAAGTCAAGGGGAAAGTATATTTGATATTGAATGATCTGGGAGTATAAAGATTTGATACATAAATAAAAGCCACGGTAAGCCAAACAAAGCTTACTGTGGCAAATTCCCTTATATAAATCAAGAGTTCATAGACGAAATCAGATGCAGTAAAGCATTAATCTGGTCAGGATTTAAATGATCAACAGGGATAATCGTCTCAGGGTTCTCAGATGTTCTTCCAAGCAAGTAGTCTGTGGAACAATGATACAGAGATGACAAAGCAAGAAGTTTTTCTGCAGAAGGTGTACGTTCTCCAGTTTCATATCCAGAGACAATAGAAGGGGAGATATTCAATTGTTTTGCAACATCCTTTTGAGAATAATGGTATTTTTCGCGAAGCTTTTTTAATCTTTCAGCGAGTCCTTGAATCATGATATTTTGCACCTCCTATTTTTATAATGATAAATTAGAAACAGACACAATGGGAGTTGGAATAAAACACTAAAAGCGATGTTATAATTCACTAAAAGTTGTCACTTACATGGACAGATGTAGGTTACAGCTTTTATTTTTTGGACGAATTTTATAAAAATAGTATTTATTATAAGTTATTAATCAGACAGTCTTTAAAAACCTGATGATGTCAGTTATGTTGTCAGGAAATTCAGAGGAGAATTTTGGGGAAGGAAAAGGAACTGTAGATAATGCAACAGCGGCATATTATACAGCCTTAAAGTATTATTCTGAAGGAAAGACAGAAATACCTGTAAATGAGTTTTGCAAGTCCATGAGTGCAAATTTCCAGGGAAGTAAAACTTATTCAAAAGATGTATTATCATCCATTGCACAGGGGCCTGCTTTTACCTATGATGGAGAAGGCACAGTTACAGTCAATGCAGGAGCAGGTGATAGTTTACTGAGTTATTTCTTAGGCGAAGAACAGAATTCTGATGGTTCAATTACAATGTACGGTGTTTGGAAAGACTGGGCAGATGATATAGAACCATATTTTGTAGCATTGAAAGTAAAAGCTGGTAAGATCGTATCTTATTCACAAGTAGATTCAGAATTTAATATGAACTTTTTTGATGGATATGGAATTAACATTTTACCAAAATCAAGTATTACTTTAAAAGCAGGTTTATCTTTGAATGGTTATAAGAGCAGTGCTATTACTTATCGCTGGAGTTCAAAAGCATTAAATATTAAAAATGAAGCTGGACAGAAAGAAGCAACTTATGGTTCACTCTATACAATTCCTTCAAGCAAAACAAGTAAATCAGTGTCTAATGGTAGATTAACAATTACTGCTTATGTACATGATGATGATCCGAATGGGAATGGTTATTTTGAAGTTGCATCTACAGATCAGACAGTGAATGTGAAAAACTGCAACTTATCTTTATCATACAGACATTTTGTTGGAAATAACACAGAAGCAGGAAAAGGAACAACATTAAAAGCAGGAGACAGTTATTGGTTCAGCCTGAATGGTGCGGATTTTGGATGGGATTTTGGTAATGGAAGTGGTTCAAAGAGACAGACATTCTACAAGATCGAATGCAAATTGAATGGAAAAACTTTAACTGCGACAGAAGTAGAGAAAAATCTTAAAAACAATGAACTGTCAATTGGTATTGGAGCAGGCGGTGGATGCCCAAATCGTATTATTACACCTAAGAAATCTGGAAAATTAACGATTAAGGCAACACTTTACCGAAATGGTAAATACCTCAAATCATATAGTAAAACATATACTGTAAAGAAATTTACTGTAAAGAAGACATCATTCAAGAGTTCTAAAAATGTAAAAGGTAAAAAGATTGCATTAAAATGGAAGAATACTTCAGGAACTGGATATCAGATTCAGTATGCAACAGATAAGAAATTCAAAAAAGAATGCAAAACAAAAACAATCAGTAAGAATAAGACAACAAGCTATACGATCAAGAGTCTGAAAAAGAAAAAGACATATTATGTGCGTATCCGTACATATAAGAAACTTGGAAACACATATTACTCTGGATGGAGCAGTGCTAAGAAGGTAAAGATCAATAAGTAAAGAACAGTTTAAATAAAAATTGTGCCGGGATTTATAAAATTCCGACACAATTTTTTTATTCTTGTATAAATCTAATTCTTTATATAAGGAACCATCACTTCCAGAATCTCCAATACATGATCTCTCTGTGACGGATTCAATTCAGCAGCAATTTCCATTAATTGATTATGAGATGAAGGAGTATCGACATCCAGCAGCTGCGGTTCATCTCCAAATAAAAGATAATCAGCAGAAACATCCAAGGCGCAAGTTAAAGATGCAAAACTATGAATGGACATAGCCTTCCTTCCAGATTCAATTTCATAGATATAATGCTGGCTGACACCAGCTTTCTCGGCTAACATTTCTTGCGTAAGATCCTGCCCTTTGCGTATGAGTTTGATACGTTTTCCTAATTCTTTTAAGTCGATTTTCATAAAATACCTCCATAAAAAAATACTATTACCGAGAGCTATGAAAAACCACTATCCTACAGTGACAGTCTTGCTCTAAAATGTTGCTGATAGCTATAGTAAATGTTATGATAGATAGGAAAACAGGAGAATAACGAGAAAGAAAGAGGAAGGAATGCAAACAGAGACAGGAAGGATCATTTATTATCTGACAGATTTTAAGTCAAGGCAGGATCAATTAAAAGACAGACCATATATGATATTTGAAGATATGGCGGTAGTATTTGGAATTTTAGATGCAGATAGATATACAGTGCATCCAATTGATGTGAGACAGGCATCATATCATGGATGGACTACAGATCAGTTATGGGAAATGGCAAAAAAGAATACGCCAAGATTACTTCCAGAAAGAATTGAGCCAGCAGATAAAAAGATCATTGGGCATACAGATGATGAACCGGTATTTCTTCTGTCAAATGATGTACAAAGATATGGTTCGGCGGTGATCTGTTATGAGAACTTATTATACAATTTTGCCTGCAAATATCACGATAACCTTTATTTACTTCCAACAAGCATTCATGAATGTATTATCTTGCTGGATCAGGGAAGTCTAAGCTGTGAAAATCTGCTGGATATTATCGAAGAGTCAAATAAAATGTTGAAAACAGATGAGATATTATCCGATAATATTTATTATTATGATAGGCTGCAAAGAGAATTTTTTGGATTGTTTTAGTTAGAAAAATTAGATTATTTCAGATTGGAATTTCATTGTTGCAGTTTAGCATAGAATAACGTATGATAGAGAAAACAAGCCAAGATAAGAAAGGGGCGAGCTATATGATACCAATGATCGTAATCGGAGTGATCGTGCTTATCATAGTGATATGGCTGATCAGTTCATACAATGGATTTGTAACATTAAGAAATAAGACAGAAGAAGCATTTTCAGCAATGGACGTTTCATTAAAGAAACGTTATGACCTGATCCCAAACTATGTGGAGACAGTCAAAGGTTATGCAAAACACGAATCAGAGACATTAGAGAGAGTCGTTGCAGCGAGAAATCATGCAATGACAGCAACAAGCGTGGATGATAAGATCAAGCAGGAGAATGTGTTATCAGGAGCACTGAGATCCTTATTTGCAGTATCTGAAAGTTATCCGGAATTAAAGGCAAATGAGAACTTTAATAAACTGCAAGATCAGCTTCAGAGACTAGAAGAAGAAATCGCAGGCTCCAGAAGATATTATAACGGAGTTGTAAACCGCTACAATACAAAGACAGAATTATTCCCTGGCAATATCATAGCAGGAATCTTTGGATTTAAGAGAAAACCATTATTTGAGGTTTCCAATGAATCCGAACGTGAGAATGTACAGGTAAAATTCTAATGATCGAACAGGGGGAAAAGCACTATGAAAAAGTGGATTACCTGTATCATAATGGCAGTCATGATGGCTGCCATGATTTTTATGGGGACAGGAAATAATGTGTTTGCAGATGATGAAGTTACATATGATTCGAATATGCAGACAAAGAAATTTGATGTTAATGTCAAGGTTGGGAAAGACGGAAGTTATACAGTAACGGAGAATATCAAAGTAAAATTTGTTAATCCAAGACATGGAATTTACCGCTATATTCCATACAAAGGGAATGTGGTAACGATCGACAAGAATGGAGGTCAGAAAAAACTACTTTATTATGCAGATTTTGATCTGCTAAAAAATGACAGCAATACAGATTTACAAGAAGATTCTGATGGTAACAGTGAGGTATTGCAGTTTGGTTCCGAGGATTATACGGTAAACGAAGGAAATTATAAATTCACGTATCAGCTGACACCACAATATCAGGGAGATACATTTGATTATTTGTATTACAATATTTTTCCAACTCTCTGGAGAAATAACATACCAAAAGGAAGTACATTTACGATTCATTTTCCAAAGAAAACAGATCTTAAAAGTGTGAATTTTTTCTATGGGCGTTATGGTGAATCAAAGAATGCAAAGGATGTGCTGACTTTAAAATATGATGAGAAAAATGCGCAGATCACAGGAACATTGAAGAAGTCTTTACCATTTAAAAATGGATTGACATGTTACAGTGATCTAGGAGATGGGTATTTTACAGAAAGAAATGAAATCGGAGCGGGTGGATTTATTTTTGTGGTCACGATTGGAATTCTTCTGATCACAGCTGTGCTATTTGCCAGGTTTGGACGCGATGAAAAGATCATCCCATCTATCCAATATCAGCCACCAGAAGGAATGGACAGTGCGGTTGTTGGATATGTAATAGATGGATCTGTAGATGACAAAGACGTTATTTCATTGATCCTTTACTGGGCAGATAAGGGATATCTGAAGATGAAAGAAAAAGGCAAAGAAGATATGGAGTTTATCAAACTTAAAGATATTCCTGAATCAGAGCCAAGATACCAGCAAACGATGTTTAAAGAGTTATTTAAGAAGAAAGATCAAGTGAACGCTTCTTCACTGCAATATAAATTTGCAGATACAGTTGCTATTGTAAAAGATGATATTAAGTATGAGTATAGGAAAAAGATTTATACAACATCCTCAAAATCTGCAAGAATTATATCATTTGTACTAATGCAGCTTCCAATCTGTTTATTTGCATTTGTTATGATGCTGTACAGTCCAGATGGAATCTTAAATCTTATCCTTCCATTGATGGCATGGATTTTATACTTTATCGGAATGTTCCTTGCATGTCACAGTGTAGATAAATGGTATGCTATTTCAAAAGGAGCAAGAACTGGCCTGCCGATTGCGTCTGCATTACTTTCTATTTTAGGATTTATTTTCTATGGATTGTATTATTATGTGAAGATACAGAGAGGTGAATTATTTGATTTCTTTGGTGTGTATCTTGTCATTGTTGTGGTATCATTTATCGGAGTGATTTTAACGGCATTTATGAAGAAGAGAACCCATCAGTGTGTGGAATGGATGGGGTATTTAGCAGGACTTCGTGATTTCATTGAGACAGCAGAGTTAGATCGAATGAAAGTACTGGCAAAAGACCAACCAGGTATGTTTTATCATATTCTACCTTATTCTATGGTATTTGGATTATTTGATCTATATGCAAAGAAACTGGATGCATTAAAACTCCCTGCACCAGATTGGTATGTCTATGGTGGCAGTGATCCTTACTTCCATTATTACATGATGGGACATTATATGGATCATGTGGTGTCCGAGAATCTGACGATCGTGGAACCATCCAAAGACAGCGGAGGCTCTGGTGGATTTTCTGGTGGCGGAGGATTCTCCGGAGGCGGATTCGGAGGCGGCGGAGGCGGCAGCTGGTGACCGATTGTTGATAGTTATTTTGTAACATAAATATAATTGTGGATAATTTTCTCTTTATACAAGTTTATAATTTCTTTAGAATTGTTTAGATTTAGAATATTGAATGAAGTGGAGATTTTGGTATACTTAAGACATAGTTTTTCATATATATTTTAATCCTCTCTTTTCATTATAGTGGGCTGCATGGTTGCAGCCCACTTTTTTATTTCATAGGAAATTTCGATGAAATCCCCTATGAAATAAAAAAGCCCTCCGGGCAGGATCGCACTGCGGCGGAAGGGTAATATGTCGCAGAAGCGACTCGCCGCAGGCGGAGAATCCTGCAAAGCAGGATTCTTTCTTGTGCTAAAAAACAGCTAAAATATTACAAAGGTGTTTTGTTTTAACTGTTTTCTGTTATACTAAAGAAAATCAGAAATAAATTTTACTAGTTATTTGGTTAGGAGGTAGTTATTTATGAACATAAAAGGTCTTACAGATAAAGAAGTAAAGGAATCTAGAGCCAAATATGGCTCCAATGAGATTCCGGACTCTGAGCCGACAACATTTTGGCAGGAGTTTAAGGAGACGTTTCAGGATCCGATGATCCGGGTGCTGCTTGTGATCGCGGGTCTGATGATCGTAATGTTTTTCTTCGGGTATGCAGAGATTTATGAGCCAACAGGTACGATCGTAGCGGTTTTGATCGTGGCGTTTGTTACGGCGAAGACTGGGGTTGCCAGTGATACGAAGTATCGAGAATTGAAGGAAAGTGCGAAGAAAGATCAGTGTAAGGTCCACAGAAATGGTGTCGTGGCAGTCATTGATGTCGATGATGTGGTTGTCGGTGATCAGGTGCTATTGCAGTCGGGGGATAAGATTCCTGCGGATGGTATTTTGCATGAAGGAAGTTTAAGAGTGAATAATTCTGCTTTAAATGGAGAAGCAGAGGAGTGTGAGAAGAAGGCAGCCGGAGAGAATATTTATCTAGCGGAGGAGATTACGGGAGATACATTTGTAGATTCGTATTCTTTGTTCCGTGGGGCTGTGATCTTTGATGGGGAAGGTGTGATGGATGTCCAGAGAGTTGGACTCCATACAATGATGGGAAAGATGGCTGAGGAGATGCAGGAAGAAGAACCAGATTCTCCATTGAAGGTCAAACTTTCTAAGCTTGCTGATCAGATTTCTAAGTTTGGATATATTGGTGCGATCGTGATCGCAGCGTTATATTTTGGATATTTTATTTTAATGGCTGGTGGTATTCAGGCATATTTTGCTATGGGTGTTGCGAAGGTTGTTGAGGATTTGATCAATGCAGTTTCACTGGCGGTTGTAATTATCGTCTGTGCGGTTCCAGAGGGGCTTCCTTTGATGATCTCGCTTGTTTTGATGCAGAATACGAGTAAGATGTTAGATCATAATGTATTGGTCCGTAAAGCGGAAGGAATTGAGACTGCAGGTTCCCTGAATATCTTATTTAGTGATAAGACAGGAACGATCACAAAAGGGGAGTTGGAAGTTGTTGACTTTTTTACAGCAGATGGAACTTCCATTCCTCCAAAAGAATTAAAACAGCATGGAAAAGTAAAGGGATTATTAGATCTTGCGATCGGGAAAAACACGCAGGCGATGTTTGATGTATACCATAAAGTTATTGGTGGGAATGCGACGGATCAGGCGTTATTAAAATTTATTGGAGAAGAGACATTTTATATGTTAGATGAGAACAAAGAATGTAAAGTTACAACACATCAGGGATTTAACTCATCCAATAAATTCAGTCAGGCAAGAATTGAAGTGTTAGGAAAAACATTTTATAAAGGTGCGCCAGAACGTTTACTTACAAAGGCAGTAAAATATATAAACGCAGATGGGGAGATCAAAGAGATCGATCATAAGGCATTAAATGCGAAAATCGATGCATTGGCAGCAAAAGCAATGCGTGTTCTTGCATTTGGCTATTCAGAGAAAGAACTTGTAAAGAATCAGATCAATGATGATCTTGTACTCATAGGGTTAGTTGCGATCAGGGATGATGTCCGACCATCCGCAAAAGATGCGATCAGAGAAGTTCAGGAAGCTGGAATTCAAGTTGTAATGATCACAGGTGACCGCTTGGAGACGGCAGTAGCGATCGCAAAGGATGCAGGATTATTAAAGAATGAATCAGACAGAGCATTATCTTCTGCACAGTTAAATCAGATGAGTGATGATGAAGTCAAAGCGATCCTTCCAGAGATCCGTGTTATTGCAAGGGCATTGCCGACAGATAAGTCAAGAATGGTACGTCTGTGCCAGGAAATGAATCTTGTCGTAGGTATGACAGGTGATGGTGTCAATGACTCTCCAGCATTGAAACGAGCAGATGTCGGATTTGCGATGGGAAGTGGAACGGAAGCTGCGAAAGAAGCTGGTAAGATCGTCATTTTGGATGATAATTTCTCATCGATCAAAGATGCCATCTGGTATGGAAGAACGATCTATCATAATATCTTGAAGTTCTGTAGATTTCAGCTAGTGATCAACGTGGCAGCCGTTGTTGTCAGCGCGGTTGCACCATTTTTTGGTGTGGAAGAACCATTGAAGGTTACACATTTACTATTTGTAAATCTAGTCATGGATGGTCTTGGAGCTATGATGCTTGGAAATGAACCAGCACTTCATAAATATATGAAAGAGGCACCAAGAAAACGTGATGAGAGTATTATCAGTAAAGATATGGCAATACAGATCGGGTGGTCAGGAGTATGGTTGGTTATTTTAAGTTTTCTATTCTTAAAACTTCCGGTGATCAGTCATATATTTGACAATGAAGCCGAACATTTGACAGCGTATTTTGTATTATTTATCTTTAGTGCATTATTTAATGGATTCAATGTTAGAGATGACAGGTTTGGAATCTTTAAACGATTAAATGAAAATCCAGATTTCTTAAAGGTATTCTTTATCATCATGTTAGTACAGATCATTATCGTAAATGCAGCACTGATTCCGTTTCCACTATTTACATGGATCGGAAATATGTTTAGCTGCATTCCATTTGGGGCAAAAGGCTGGATTGTCACAGTCTTGTTGTCAATGACGATGATTCCTGTGGATTGTCTGAGAAAATTAGTATTCAAATGTGGAAAATAAGTTGATAAGATACAAAAGAAAGCGGAGGTTTTCGGATGAAAGTAGTAATTGCGATTGATTCATTGAAGGGAAGTCTGACATCAATCCAAGCAGCACATGCAATTGAAAAAGGAATTCATTATACACAACAACTTATGGAGTTGGACAGATGATCACTGATGCGATTCATAAAGGCTGCAGACGTTTCATCATGGGAATTGGTGGAAGTGCAACGAATGATGGTGGGGCTGGAATGTTACAGGCGTTGGGATACGATTTTCTCGACAAAGATGGAAATCAGATCAAACACGGAGCAATCGGATTAAAAGATTTAGCAAAAATCAAAGATGACCATGTAATCTCAGAATTAAAAGAGTGCGAATTTCATATTGCCTGCGATGTGACAAATCCATTATGTGGAGAAGAAGGCTGCAGTGCGATTTTTGGTCCACAAAAAGGTGCCACGAAGCAGATGGTAAAAGACATGGATCAGTGGTTAGCAGATTATGCAAAGATTGCAAAACAAAGCTTTACAAAAGCAGATGCTAACAAACCAGGAACAGGAGCAGCAGGTGGTTTAGGATTTGCATTTTTAACGTTTACAAATGCAACCCTAAAGTCAGGTGTTGACTTGATCTTACATGAAACAAAACTAGAAGAAGAGATCAAAGATGCGGACATCGTGATCACAGGAGAAGGATGCTTAGACGCTCAGACAGCGATGGGAAAAGCACCGATCGGAGTAGCAAAACTTGCGAAGAAATATGGGAAATTAGTATTAGGATTCTCAGGAGCAGTGACCAAAGGTGCAGCTGCATGCAACGAAGCAGGAATTGATGCATATTTTCCAATTGTAAGATCAGCTGTATCATTGGAAGATGCAATGAAGAAGAAAAATGCCAAGGAAAATCTGATGGATACAGTAGAGCAGGTGTTTCGATTGGTAAAAGTATTAAAATAAGAATATTGTAAGTAAAAATAGTGAGACAAGAACAAATAGAAATTCCGGTCTCACTATTTTTGTATGAATTTATTGTCTTTTACAAAAAATATATTATAAAAAGTTTGTTGATTATAAAAAAATAGTATAAAAATTACAAAAACTATACAAAATGCAATAGTTTTATACATCAATTGCATAAAACTATTGAAAATAATGAAATAAAAAGCTAAAATATAATAAAATTTATAAAAGGAGGATAATAAAATGGTAAGTAAGATAATAAGTCGTGACGACTATTTAAATAAGTTAATCGCATTTAAAGATAAACAGTTAATTAAAGTTATTACAGGAATCCGAAGATGCGGAAAATCTACGATCATGGAAATTTATCAAGATTATTTGCAGAAAGAAATGAAAGTAACAAATGAGCAGATCATAGCAATAAATCTTGAAGATTATGATTTTTATGATATGAGAGATCCTAAAAAACTTTATGCATATATCAAAGAACGACTATTGCCAGACCAGATGAATTATATATTCTTGGATGAAATTCAGCAATGTGAAGATTTTCCAAGAGTTGTAGACAGTTTATATATAAAAAATAATGTTGACCTATATGTGACAGGTTCAAATGCCAACATGCTATCATCTGAAATTGCAACATTATTATCTGGAAGATATGTAGAAATTAAAATGCTGCCATTGTCCTTTAAAGAATATGTAGAAAGTACTGGAGATGAGGATGATCTTCAAAGAAAATATACAACATATCTGGAAAACAGCTCTTTTCCATATGCATTGGAATTAGTTGGACATCCGAAAGAAATCCGAGATTATCTGGATGGAATTTATAATACAATTATAGTAAAAGATATTGCTCAAAGACATAAGATTACAGATACGATGATGTTAGAAAGTATTACAAGATTTATTTTTGATAATATTGGGAATCAATTATCTACAAAGAAGATTGCAGACACCATGACATCAGCTGGAAGGAAAATAGATGTAAGAGCAGTTGAAAAATATTTGACAGCATTTATGGAAAGCTATGTTATATATCAGGCGAAAAGATATAATATCAAGGGAAAACAATATCTGAAAACATTAGAAAAATATTATGTTGCTGATATTGGATTAAGATATATGTTATTAGGAAGCAGATCAACAGATGTTGGACATATATTGGAAAATGTCATATATTTAGAGTTGATCCGAAGAGGATATGAAGTATATGTAGGAAAGCTTGATGATTTGGAAGTCGATTTTGTTTGTATGGATCAAAAAAGGATCATCTATTATCAGGTAGCTGCAACAGTTCGAGACGAAAAAACATTAAAGAGAGAATTGTTGCCACTTCAAAAGATTCATGATCATTATCAAAAGATTTTGCTAACATTGGATGAAGATCCAGAAGCGGATTATGAAGGAATTAGAAGAATTAATGCACTTGATTGGTTAATTGGAAAAACGGAATAAGAAAAATAACACCGGTCATAGGGGGAGTTTCAAAACCCTGGGGCCGGTGTTGTTATATGAATTAAATTTTTGGATATTTGAGAAACTATGTTAAACAAGCATATATCATAAGTAGCAATTAATATATACTATCTCTGGACACGGCCGCTTCCGTCGCTGTCCATTAAAGCTAAAACTTCATTTTCTTTGATGTAGTTGATATCTCCAGGAATCGTATGTTTGATCGCAGCGGCAGCAATCGCAAATTCCAGAGATTTTTCCATGCTCATACCGGATGTGATACCATGCAAGAAACCAGAAGCAAAGGAATCACCACCACCGACACGGTCTACGATGTGAAGGTCATACTGTTTTCCGCGATAGAGGGTGTTACCATCGCATACAGCAGCAGACCAGCCGTTGTCAGAAGCACTGATACTGTTTCTTAATGTTGTTACAAGGTATTTAAGTCCATAAGCTTTCACAACATTAGCCATATGTGTTTCATCAACGCAGATTGCGTAATCTCCATTGATAAAATCAATGCCATCTTCGCTGTAACCTAAACATTTTGCAGCATCTCTTGCATTTCCGAAGCAGATATCTGCATATTCGATCATTTCACGAAGCATTGCCTGTTTTCCTTCGATATCTTCCGTCCATAATTTAGCACGGTAGTTTAAGTCAAAGGAGATACATACTCCGTGTTCTTTTGCAGATTTTAAAGCTGCAAATGTGATATCACGTGCGTTCTCACTTAAGACTGGTGTGATACCGGATACATGAAAGAGGTCAGCATCTGCAAAAACAGCATCGAAATCAAATTCGTCTGCAGATGCTTTTGTAATCGCTGATTCTGCTCTGTCATAGATAACACTTGAAGCACGAACGGAAGCACCATTTTCAAGGAAGTAGATTCCAAGACGGTCACCGCCACGAACGATATGAGAGCAGTCAACGCCAACTCTTGCCAAAGTTCCAACGGCAGCATCACCGATGGAGTTGTTTGGGATCTTAGATAAAAAAGTTGTATGATGTCCAAGCTGAGCTAAGGATGCTGCGACATTTGCCTCAGCACCACCATACTGAACATCAAAAGAGGATGCCTGCAGGAAACGTTCATATCCTGGAGGGGAGAGACGTAGCATGATCTCTCCTAAAGTAACGATTTTAGCCATAACTTACCCCCTGATCTCTTTTACGATATCAGCAGCTTCTTTTGTTAATTCTTTGATCTTATCAAAGTCTCCGGCATCCACAAGATCACCTTTTACCATCCAGCTTCCACCGCATGCAAAGATTTTGTCACTTTTTAAGTATTCTTTGACATTACCAGGATTGATTCCACCAGTTGGCATGAATTTTAACATTGTATAAGGAGCAGAGACTGCTTTGATCATAGAAAGACCACCTGATGGTTCTGCAGGGAAGAATTTTACGATATTAAGTCCTAATTCAATGGCCTGTTCCATTTCACTTGGAGTTACAACACCTGGTGTGATCGCAATATTCTTATCAAGACAGTATTTTACAACTTCAGAGTTTAATCCAGGACTTACAATAAATTTTGCTCCGGCAGCAACGGCTTCATCAACCTGTTCTACAGTAAGTACTGTACCAGCACCAACTAACATCTCTGGGTGTTTTTCACTCATGATCTTGATAGATTCAGCAGCAGCTTTTGTACGGAAAGTAACTTCCGCACAAGCAAGCCCACCTTCGCAAAGAGCATCAGCCAGAGGCTCTGCATCTTTGCTGTCATTTAATACAACAACAGGTACGATTCCATATTGTCCAAGTTTTTCTAATGTTTCATTCATTTTATTTCCTCCTGTATGAGTTGGTTTATATCAACTATTATTTAATCAATTGTTTGATTATTTCACTAATTTTTTCATTACTTCATAAGTACCATTTTCACGGATATCAGCAAGATAAAAAGCAACAGCAGCTTCAAATCCGTCGATCGCGCTTAAGTCTTCGCCCCAGAAGTCTTCGTTTGTGCACACTGCATGAACAAGATCTTCTACAGAGTCATCTTTATGAGCAGCATAGAACTCAAGAACTGCTTTATCATCTTTGATCAGGTAAGTATTATCTCCACGAGTTCCTACAAGACCTTCATCTGTTAATTCCTGACCATTGAAGAATGCAATGTAGAATGCGAAAGAAGCAGTGATACATGCTGGAAGCTCTTTCTTAAGCTCAACATAACCTTTTAAGGAAGGCATAACTCTTGCACGCCATTTTGATGTAGAGTTTAAGCTGATCGCTAATAATTGATGATCGATAAATGGGTTTTTAAAACGTTCTGTTACGGAATGTGCAAATGCATCAAGTTCTGCTTTAGGCAGTGTTAATGTAGGGATGATCTCATCATAAATTGTCTGATTCATGAATTTGCAGATCACATCATCATGCATGCAGTCACGAACGATATCCTGTCCTGCAAGGTAAGCACCAAGAACGAAAGAAGTATGAGCACCATTTAAGATTCTTACTTTACGCTGTTTGTAAGGTTTGTGGTTATCTGTGATCAGGATTGGAAGGTCTGCTTTATCAACAGGGAATTCATCTTTGATAGACTGAGGTCCTTCGATTACCCAGAATCCGAAGATCTCACCTGTATCGATCAGGTTATCTTCATATCCAAGTTCAGCGCAGATATCAGCAGCTTCTGCTCTTGGATATCCTGTAACGATACGGTCTACTAAGGTAGAGCAGAATGTGTTTTCTTCTTTGACCCAGTTGATGAATTCTTCAGACAGATTCCACTGCTCGGCATATTTTAAGACACATTTTTCCAGTTCTTTTCCGTTATCATCGATCAGTTCGCAAGATAAAATAATAAATCCTTTTCCGGCTTCTTTTCCGAATTTTTCAAAACGACGATATAAGAACTGCGTTAATTTTCCAGGATAGCTGTCTGCTGGGACATCGCTAAACTGACATGCTGGATCATAAGCGATACCAGCTTCTGTTGTGTTACATGCGATAAAACGAAGATCTGGATTATCAGCGCATTTTAAAACTTCTTCAAAATCTTTGTAAGGGTTTAAACAACGACTGACACAAGAGATTACACGTTTTTTATTTACTTTTTGTCCATCCTGAAATCCTCTTAAGAACAGAGTATATAAACCTTCCTGCTCATTGATCATATCAGCAAGACCAGGAGCGATTGGCTGGCATAAAACAACTTTGGAGTTAAATCCAGCTTTTTCATTTAATACATCAATAAAGTAATCAACGAATGCACGTAAGAAGTTTCCTTCACCAAACTGAAGAACACGTTCAGGTGCATCTTCTAATAAATAACCATCATAGTTTTGTTCTTTTAATGTTGCATAAGATAATTTTTTCATAAGAATCAATAAGTCCTTTCTATAAAATATATATTGTTTTAAAAAACCATTTTTCAAATTTATTTATAATGTAACGCCTTGTTTAAAGATCGCCATATCATGGAATCCGGCTTCCTCGGATTTTGATTTCTTACCAGATGCGATATCGATGACGAAATCAAATAAGTTTTTGGAAAGTTCTGCTGGAGTTCCATCTTCGACAAGAACGCCACAGTTAAAGTCGATCCAGTTTGATTTCTTATTTGCAAGAGCAGAATTTGAAGAAATCTTAACAGTTGGAACAGGAGAAGCAAAAGGAGTTCCTCTTCCAGTTGTAAATAAAACGATATGTGCACCAGATGCTGCAAGAGCAGTGGATGCAACAAGGTCATTTCCAGGAGCACTTAAAAGGTTTAATCCGTGGACTTTCACAGGTTCACCATAAGAGAGGACACCTTTGACTGGTGCACTTCCAGATTTCTGTGTACATCCAAGAGATTTATCTTCTAATGTAGAGATACCACCTTTTTTATTTCCAGGAGATGGGTTTTCATAAATTGTCTGATTGTGGCTCTTAAAATAATTTTTAAAGTCGTTTACAAGATTTACTGTCTCATCAAATAGTTCTTTTGTTTCACAACGATTCATAAGTAATGTTTCAGCACCAAACATTTCAGGTACTTCAGTAAGAATGGTTGTTCCGCCTTTTGAAATTAAAAGATCAGAAAAACCTCCAACCGTAGGGTTTGCAGTGATTCCAGATAATCCATCACTTCCGCCACACTTCATACCAATGATCAACTCGCTGGCAGGAATTGGTTCACGATGATATTGACAGACTTTCTCAGCAAGTTCTTTGATGATCTTAAGAGCATCTGCAATTTCATCTTCGGATTCCTGCGCAACAAGAAAACGGACTCTCTGTTCATCGTAATCACCGATATGTTTCTTTAATTCGTCAATGTTACTGTTTTCACAGCCAAGTCCAAGAACGAGGACACCACCAGCATTTGGGTGATTGACAAGGTCAGCGAGAATCTGTCTTGTATTCTCCTGATCGTCACCCATCTGTGAACATCCATAAGGATGAGGAAAAGCAACAATATCATCAATATTTCCTGTCTTATATTGCTGCGCCTGTTTTTCAATTGCAGTGGCCACATTGTTCACACATCCCACGGTAGGTATGATCCAGATTTCATTACGGACACCGACTTTTCCGTTGCTTCTTCGGTATCCGTCAAAGCATAAAGATTCGCTTGGCTCTAATGGAGTTATATTTTTGGTATAGGAATATGTTAGTAAGTCACCTAATCCTGTTTTCAGATTATGTGTATGGATCCATGATCCAGTTTGAATTGTTTCTTTGGCCAAACCAATCTGTGCTCCATATTTAATAACGGGTGTTTCTTTGTTTATATCTGTAAGGGCAAATTTGTGTCCCTGTGGGATGTATTCCTTTAATGTGATTTCCTGATCATCGATGATCACCTTTGTTCCTTCTTTTAATGGAGAAAGAGCAACTGCAACATTATCATCCTTATGGATCTTCAGGTAAGTCTTCATAAAATAGTGTTCCTCCTTTTAATATAGAAGGACATCGGGTGTTCATGTGTTTTCAAAGCTCAATAACGATGTCCTTCGCTTGATACTGAAAATGTAAGAGCTTACATTCAACTTACACGCGAAAAATAAAAATGTCAAGTAAAATAAGAGATGTATACAAAATACGAAAGTAAAACGTCGAAATGCACAAAAAATGATAAAAAATATTAGTTAAATTAACAATAAAAAACAAGTTGCGTTAAAGATTTAACGGAGTTATAATAAAAACATAAATGTAAGAGCTTACACAAAGCATGAAACATTCACAAAATAGAATAAGAAAGGATAACATTATGAAACATTTGAAGAAGATCATTGCTGTCGTGTTAAGCGTATGTATGATGATCGGATGTGTAGGATGCAGTTCCACTTCTTCATCAGATAAGAAAGAAGGAAGCAAGACAATAACGAAGAAGAGAATTATCCGTATCGCACATTCACAGGCAGAAACTCATCCGGAGCATATCGGGCTTTTAAAATTTAAGAAGTATGTAGAAGAAAAACTCGGAGACAAATATGAAGTTCAGATCTTCCCGAACGAACTTTTAGGATCTCAGACAAAAGCAATCGAGCTTACACAAACAGGTGCGATCGACTTTGTATTAGTAGGAACACCAAACCTTGAAAACTTTGCGAAAGTCTATGAAATCTTCAGTATGCCATATCTGTTTACTTCAGAAGAAGCTTATCATGCAGCAATGAACGATAGTGCTTATATGAAGAAGATTTACGAATCCACAGATGAAACAGGATTAAGGGTAGTGACATGGTATAATGTAGGAACAAGAAACTTTTATGCTAAGAAAGCAATTAAAACACCAGATGACCTAAAAGGACTCAAGATTCGTGTTCAGCAGAGTCCAGCAAGTGTTAACATGGCGAATGCATTTGGAGCTGCAGCTTCTCCTATGAGTTTTGGTGAGGTTTATACAGCAATCCAGCAGGGAGTTATCGATGGAGCAGAGAATAACGAACTGGCACTGACAAGTAACAAACATGGTGAAGTTGCGAAATATTTCTCCTATAACAAACATCAGATGGTACCAGATGTTCTTGTTGCCAACTTAAAATTCTTAGATGGTTTAAGTGCGGACGAGAAGAAAGTATTTGAAGATGCAGCAAAACTTTCTACACAGGTAGAAGAAAAAGAATGGAACAAACAGGTGAAGGAAGCTAAAGAATATGCACAGAAAGAAATGGGTGTAAAATTCCTCGATGTTGATGTGCAGGCATTCCGTAATAAAGTATTAGGAGTACAGAAACAGATGTTAAAAGATAATCCTAACATCCGTGATTCTTACAAACACTTCCAGACATTCAACAAAAAATATGAGAAGGAGGCCAAATAGACATGGAAATTTTACAAACGATCAGAAAAGGTCTTGATAAGATCCTTTGTGCAGCATGTATATTCTTATTTGGATTAATGGTTGTCGTTGGTACTTATCAGATCGGAACAAGATTTATTTTTAATAGTCCAAGTACGGTGTCAGAAGAATTATTAACTTACAGCTTTGCATGGATGGCCTTATTATCAGCTGCCTATATTTTTGGAAAAAGAGACCACATGAGAATGGGATTTGTTGCAGATAAGGTAACTGGAACAGCCAAAAAAGTATTAGAAATCTGTATCGAATTATTAGTTGTTGCTTTCGCAGCAATCGCTATGGTTTATGGTGGGATCAATATCATGGGTCTTACAATGACACAGACAACAGCATCTCTTCCAGTAACTATGGGAGTGATCTACACAGTACTTCCATTATCTGGATTATTTATTGTAATTTATGGAATCTTAAACATCATTGATCTTGCCCATGGTAAAGGTCTTGACCACGAGGAAAACTAGAGAGGAGAAAAATATGAGTATCGCAATGATTTCAGGACTGATCATCTTAGTCCTGCTGGTAATTATGTTAGTTGCCGGAGTACCGATCGCAATCGCACTTGGAATTTCATCCGTATGCGCGATCCTTCCGGTTATGGATTTAAATGTAGCAGTATTAACAGGTGCCCAAAGAATATTCTCTGGTATTTCCGTATTTAGTTTGTTAGCTATCCCATTTTATATCCTTGCAGGAAATATCATGAACAAAGGTGGTATCGCCGTACGTCTTATCAACCTTGCAAAACTGATCACAGGGCGTACACCAGGAGCCTTAGCTCATACAAATGTTATCGCAAACATGTTATTTGGTAGTATCTCAGGTTCAGGAACAGCCGCTGCATCAGCAATGGGTTCTATCATCGGACCAATCGAAAAAGATGAAGGATATGATCCAAGCTTTTCCGCAGCAGTTAACGTAGCAACAGCACCAACAGGACTGTTGATTCCACCAAGTAATGTAATGATCACATTCTCCTTAGTCAGTGGTGGAACATCCGTAGCAGCTTTATTTATGGCAGGTTATATCCCAGGAATCTTATGGGGACTTGCATGTATGGCAGTTATTTACTTTATCGCTAAGAAACACGGATATCGTGCAAAAACAAAATTTGCAGCAAAAGAAGCAGGAAGCATCATCTTCCAGGCATTACCTTGCTTATTAATGATCGTTATCGTAATCGGTGGAACGATCGCTGGTGTATTCACAGCAACAGAAGGATCAGTTATCGCTGTTGTATACAGCTTAATTTTATCACTGATCTATGGATCAATTAAGTTATCAGATATTCCTAAATTATTAAAAGACAGTGCAGAGATGACAGGAATCATCATCTTCCTGATCGGTGTATCAAGCATCATGTCATGGGTTATGGCATTTACCAATATTCCAACATTAGTATCTTCTGCATTATTATCAATCAGTAATAGCAAATACGTCATCTTCTTCCTGATCAACATTATCTTACTTGTTGTCGGAACATTTATGGATATGACACCAGCCTGTCTGATCTTTACACCAATTTTCCTTCCAATCTGCTCAGCACTTGGAATGAATACGATCCATTTCGGTATCATGATGATCTTTAACTTATGTATCGGAACGATCACACCGCCAGTTGGAACAACACTGTTTGTAGGTGTAAAAGTCGGAGGAGTGAGACTTGAGGATGTTATCAAACAGCTGCTTCCATTCTTCGCAGTGATCATCGCAGTCTTACTGCTTGTTACATACGTTCCAACATTAAGCTTATGGTTACCAAGTTTAATGGGATATGTATAAGATCGATCATAAAAAATAAACAACTCATGGGTGTATCAATATGATGCACCCAAAACCAGTTCATATAGAAAAAGGAGACAGAAAAAACAATGAAACAGTTTATGGATAAAGACTTCTTATTAGAAACTAAAACAGCGCAGAAATTATTTCACGAATATGCAGATAAAATGCCGATCGTAGATTATCACTGCCACATCAACCCACAGGAAATTGCAGAAGACCGTAAATTTGAGAATATCACACAGGTATGGTTAGGCGGAGACCATTACAAATGGAGACAGATGAGATCAAACGGTGTCGATGAATATTATATTACAGGAGAAGCCACAGACCGTGAAAAATTCCAGAAATGGGCAGAAACATTAGAACTTGCAATTGGAAACCCACTGTATCACTGGAGTCATTTGGAGCTGCAGAGATATTTCGGATATTATGGAGTATTAAATGGAGATACAGCAGAAGAAGTATGGAATCTGTGCAATGAAAAATTAAAAGAAGACGGAATGTCCGTTAGAAACTTAATCCGTCAGTCTAATGTAAAACTGATCTGTACAACAGACGATCCAGTCGATGATTTAAAATGGCATGAAGTGTTAGCAGCAGATGATACATTCGAAGTACAGGTATTACCTGCATGGAGACCAGACAAGGCAATGAACCTTGAAAAACCAGAATACGCAGATTATATCGCACAGGTTTCTAAAGTCAGTGGTGTAGAAATCAAGACATTCGAAGACTTAAAAGAAGCATTAAATATCCGTCTTGATTATTTCGCAGATCATGGATGCAGCGTTTCCGACCATGCGTTAGAATATGTGATGTATGCACCAGCAACAGCAGAAGAAATCGAAGCAATTTTTGCAAAACGTTTAAATAAAGAAGATATCACAAAAGAAGAAGAACTGAAATTTAAGACAGCATTTATGCAGTTTGTAGCAAAACAATATCATAAGAGAAACTGGGTTATGCAGATCCATTACGGATGCAGAAGAGATAACAACACACCATATTATAAACGCCTTGGACCAGATACAGGATATGATTGCATTGACAACTATGCACCAAGCGCACAGACAGCAGCATTCTTAGATTCTATCAATGCGACAGAAGAATTGCCAAAGACAATCCTTTATTCTTTAAATCCAAATGATAACGAAGCAATCGGTACAATCCTTGGATGCTTCCAGGATTCCTCCGCAGCAGGAAAGATCCAGCAGGGAAGTGCATGGTGGTTTAATGATCACAAAACAGGAATGATCAACCAGATGACATCTCTTGCAAATCTTGGATTATTAGGAAACTTTATCGGAATGTTAACAGACTCCAGAAGCTTCTTATCCTACACAAGACATGAATATTTCCGTCGTATCTTATGTAACCTGATCGGTGGATGGGTTGAAAATGGAGAATATCCAGATGATGAAAAATCATTAAAGAAGATCGTCGAAGGAATCTCTTATAACAATGCAGTAAGATATTTTGGGTTTGATCTGTAAAAACTGCTGCATCAGTTAATGGAACATAATAAGGAGAATCAAGAAAATGAACGAAAACTGCGCATATTGTATGGAAGGTGAACTTGTAAATGTGTTCGGAATCAAAATTGGGGAATTAGAAAGTTCCAAACTCTATCTATTCCGCGAACAAAGCCACAAAGGACGAGTGATCGTAGCTCACAAGAAACATGTCAGTGAGATCACAGATCTTACTAAAGAAGAGCGAGCTTTATATATGGAAGATATCGCAAAAGTAGCAGATGCAATGCATAAGATCTTCCATCCAGATAAAGTTAATTATGGAGCTTACGGAGATACAGGACATCATCTTCATTTCCATCTGGTTCCAAAATACGAAGATAGTTATGAATGGGGAGGTACATTTGCAATGAACCCAGAACAAGTAACTTTAACAGATGAGAAATACGAAGAAATGGTTCGTAAATATCAGGAAGAATTAAACTTATAACAAGAAAGAATGCTATAATTCCCAAATTATAGCATTCTTTGTTTCAAAAATATTCGCTAGTGTGATATACTTGATTTTATCAAAAGATGAAATGAGGGAACGACAATAAATATTTATGATATTGCCAAACTGTCAGGCGTTTCAATCGCAACAGTTTCAAGAGTCCTTAATGGAAGTCCAAAAGTCAGCGAGAAAACGAAACAAAAAGTCTTGGCAGTTATGGAACAGGAAAGTTATACACCAAATATATTTGCACGTGGTCTTACGAAGGATTCTGCGAAGACCATAGGCATCATTTGTCCAGAGATCGCAGATGATTATATGGCAAGATCAGTTTCTTATCTTGAGAAGCATTTACATCATTATGGATATGGATGTATTCTTGGATGCAGTGGAACATCGCTTGCGGAAAGAGAGAGTTATACAAAACTTATGTTGTCAAATCGAATTGATACGTTAGTATTTGTAGGATCGATCTACGCAGGAGACAGCGATGATCCGGCGGAAGTTGCTTATATTAAAGAAGCGGCAAAGAAAACACCTGTGTTTATGATCAATGCACATTTAGAGGGTGAGAATATCTACTGTGCTTATGCAGATGATTATCAGGCAACTTATGAACTTACATCATCTTTGATCAGGCGCGGAAAGAAAAAGATTTTATTTTTGTATAATTCAACATCATTTAGTGCGAATCAGAAGATGAAGGGATATGAAGCGGCGCTTATCGATGCTGGATATCCAGTCAAAGGAGAATTGAAATTTTATACCAAAAATGATATCCGTTATGCAAGGGATATGCTGCTGATGCATCAGAACCTTGATTTTGACAGTGTGGTTGCGACAGAAGATGAGCTTGCGATCGCGGTATTAAAATATGCGAAAGTCAAAGGAATCAAGATTCCAGAAGAATTATCCGTCTCAGGATATAATAACTCAAGTCTTGCGAAGTGCTGTGAGCCGGAGCTTACATCGGTAGATAGTAAAGTGGCGGTTTTGTGCAGCTCTACGGTAGCTAATATGATCGCACTCTTAGAGCGTAAAGAAAAGATTGAAAAGAATCTGAAAGTTCCATGTGAGATCGTGAAAAGATGTACGACAGATTTTTAATTTCATAGGAAAATTCTTTCTTGTATTTGGTGTAAATGAAAGATGAATCAGAGAAGAAATCGGCAGTGTGCTAAGACATACTGCCGATTTTTGTGCGAAAAGAGAAAAAATATAAACTTTTACATGAAAATATTTCAAAACTATTGAAAAATACAAATCAAAAGGTATAAAATCGTACCTAAGACCAAAATAAACGTAACGATTGCTAACAGTTACAAAAGAATGATTTTAAGAGAAAGTTTGGGGGAAAACAAGAGATGTATAATATCGTATCAAAATTATTGATCTATGGTGACATGGACGAAGACTCCATCTTAATGCAGTTAAGTGATATTTTCCGCTGCATGGACGAAGGATCACAAACAAAAGATGTTTTAAGAACAAGAGTATTTAAACAGGTAAAAAGGATCTTAGAAGTTGCAACAGATTACGCATTTGATAAGAATCTGTGGCACAATTATTTAACATACTTACTGATCACAAATGAAAATCCATTCAGTATCACATGTGAGAAAGTTGGTGCCAGCGAAGGAAGTGTTAACCACTTTGCAAAGAGTGATTTCAAAGCATTCAAAGAATTATTTGATTTTGACTTTAACAGAATCGAAGATGAATTAGGAGTTGACTGCTTTAGCAGAATCTCTGATTATAAAGCGATCGGTAAACCTGAATTAATGTACAATAAGAATGTCAGTGAAAAAGTTCAGGCATTAAGTGAGAGATTAGAGACAGCCAAAGACGAGAACGAGTTTTTTGATATGGTTACAGACTTCTACAAAGCATATGGAGTTGGTATGTTTGGCCTTAATAAAGCATTCCGTATCGAAGAATGTGGAGATAATAACATCCGCTTCCGCGCGATCAATAACATGGACAAAGTTGTATTGTCTGATCTTGTCGGATATGAGATTCAGAAACAGAAACTTGTTGAGAATACAGAAGCATTTGTTGAAGGAAGAAAAGCAAACAACGTTCTGCTATTTGGTGATAGCGGTACAGGTAAGTCTACAAGTATCAAAGCTATTGTAAATGAATACTATGATCAGGGATTGCGTATGATCGAGATTTATAAACATCAGTTTAAAGATCTTTCTAATGTAATTGCTCAGATCAAGAACAGAAACTACAGATTCATCATTTACATGGATGACCTTTCTTTCGAAGAATTTGAGATTGAATACAAATTCTTAAAAGCAGTTATCGAAGGTGGTGTCGAGACAAAACCTGAGAATATCTTAATTTATGCAACATCTAACCGTCGTCATCTGATCAAAGAGACATGGAACGATAGAAATGATGTTGAAAATAGCAATGGAATGCACAGATCCGATACAATGGAAGAAAAATTATCTCTGGTAAATCGTTTTGGTGTTACGATCAACTACTCAAAACCAAGCCAGAAAGAATACTTCGAGATCGTATTCGAACTTGCTCGTAAAGCAGGAATTAAAATGGGAGAAGACGAACTGAAACTCGAAGCAAACAAATGGGAATTAAGCCACGGAGGAATTTCTGGACGTACAGCACAGCAGTTTATTAATCATTTGATGGGACTTCAGGCGTAAAATTATAGCTATTACTTAATTTAAGAACTTTCTGTATGGTAAAGATGCAGAAAGTTCTTTTTTTCTATATAGAACCCTTGCGAAAGAAATTGTCTTTAGGCTATAATAAACATAAGTATGTAGATACATACGAAAGAAGATATTTCAATGATGATATTTTTATAGAAGAAACAGAAAGTGAGAATATACAATATGTGGTTAGCAGACCAATGGAAAGACTATGAAGTCTTAGATACATCAAACGGTGAGAAATTAGAACGCTGGGGAGACTATTTTCTGGTAAGACCAGACCCACAGGTACTATGGAATACACCAAAGAAATTAAGACAGTGGAAGAAGCCAAACGGCCATTATCACAGAAGTCATAAAGGCGGTGGACAGTGGGAATTTTTTGATCTCCCTAAGACATGGGATATTCACTACAAGGAATTGAAGTTTCACTTGCAGCCATTCAGTTTCAAACACACAGGATTATTCCCAGAACAGGCAGTGAACTGGGACTGGTTCTCTGAAAAGATCAGAAAAGCAGGACGACCTGTTAAAGTATTAAACTTATTTGCTTACACAGGAGGAGCAACACTTGCAGCTGCAGCAGCAGGAGCATCAGTCACACACGTTGACGCATCCAAAGGTATGGTAAACTGGGCAAAAGAAAACGCACAGCTTTCCGGATTAAGAGAAAAACCAATCCGATGGTTAGTTGATGACTGTGTGAAGTTTGTAGAACGTGAGATCCGAAGAGGCAATCACTACGATGGAATCATCATGGATCCCCCATCTTATGGAAGAGGACCAAAAGGTGAGATCTGGAAGATCGAAGAGAAGATTTATCCATTCATTGAACTATGTACAAAGATTCTATCAGATGATCCATTATTTTTCCTTGTAAACTCTTATACAACAGGTTTACAACCTGCAGTTTTAACTTATATGTTAGAGACTCAGGTAGCAGCAAAATTCGGTGGAAAAGTCATTTCAGATGAGATCGGATTACCGGTTTCATCAAACGGATTGGTACTTCCGTGCGGGGCTTCTGGACGCTGGGAAAAGTAAGTTCTTAAGATTTACTGAATTTTAGCGGAATATGTAAAAAAACGTTGAATTTTCCGCAGAAATGTATATAATAAGAGAAGTATGTGTACATGTGTATACTGATGAAGAAGATATAACATAATAATGATAGATAAGAGAAAGCGAAAGGGGAATTTTTTGCCATGGCAGCAGGAACAGATATTGGAATTGATTTAGGAACCGCCAGCGTTTTAGTTTACGTTAAAGGTAAGGGAGTCGTATTAAAAGAGCCATCCGTAGTGGCATTTGACAGAAATACAAATAAGATCAAAGCAATTGGAGAAGAAGCACGTTTAATGTTAGGAAGAACACCAGGAAATATCGTGGCAGTTCGTCCATTACGTCAGGGAGTTATCTCTGATTATACAGTAACAGAGAAGATGTTAAGCTATTTTATCGACAGAACAGTTGGTAAATCTTTATTTGGAAGAAAGCCTCGCATCAGTGTCTGTGTACCAAGTGGTGCTACAGAAGTTGAGAAGAAAGCAGTAGAAGATGCAACATATCAGGCAGGAGCAAGAGACGTTTCTATCATTGAAGAACCAGTTGCAGCAGCAATCGGGGCAGGAATCGACATTGCAAAACCATGTGGAAATATGATCGTTGATATCGGTGGAGGTACAGCAGATATCGCTGTTATTTCTTTAGGTGGAGTTGTAGTAAGCAATTCTATTAAAGTAGCTGGAGACGATTTTGATGAAGCTATCGTTCGTTTTATGCGTAAGAAACATAACTTATTGATCGGAGAACGTACAGCAGAAGATATCAAGATTAATGTAGGTACAGTATACAAACGTCCAGAAAATCTTACAATGGACGTTCGTGGACGTAACCTTGTAACAGGACTTCCTAAGACAGTAACTGTTACATCTGAAGAAACAGAAGAAGCCTTAAGAGAACCTGCGTACCAGATCGTAGACGCAGTACACAATGTACTGGAGAGAA
>OLOL01000457.1_pt1 | contig 43214 bp, 44 predicted proteins | sample 1673081 | NCBI WGS metagenome assembly OLOL01 (sample SAMEA3136753, study PRJEB25190) | human gut metagenome
TTTGTTGCTCAGGTACTTAAAAAGTTATATTTATAATAGTGTTGCGGAATTAAGGGTTGAATAGATATTTGGATATTTCCTTTACGGGTCATACCCGATAGCAGATCACAAACATACAATACAGATTCCATAAATGCAATTTATTTTACTAAAATTTGCAAGAAAAAATTTAATTATTTCAATTTTATCTATTTAAATACTTGCGACAAAAAATATTACATACGATTTTAAAGTATGTTTTCCGAAACGGTCCGGAGTGGAACGAAACAGTTAGCGGACCTTTGTCCGTAATTTTTTCCTACTTTTACAGCAAAGATCACGCCTCAAATGAAAGAAAGGCAGACAAAAGAGATTCTTTCCTACGACAGGAAGCATCTGTGGCACCCTTACACGTCGATGAGCGACCCGCTCAGAGTATTCCACGCGGTCCGGGCCGAAGGCGTACGCATCGAGCTCGCCGACGGACGACAGCTAATCGACGGCATGTCGTCGTGGTGGTCGGCCGTTCACGGCTACAACCATCCGAAGCTGAACGAAGCGGCCGAGAAGCAGCTCCAGCGAATGGCGCACGTCATGTTCGGCGGCCTGACGCATACGCCGGCCGTCGAACTGGCCCGCCGGCTGGTAAGGATAGCGCCCGAAGGTCTCGACAAGATATTCTATTGCGACTCAGGCTCGGTAGCCGTCGAAGTGGCCGTTAAGATGGCCCTGCAATACATGCACGCGCAAGGGACGCCCGCAAAAAACACGCTGGGGACGATCCGTAGCGGCTATCACGGCGACACATGGCACGCCATGTCGGTCTGCGACCCCGTGACCGGCATGCACTCGATCTTTACCGGACGGCTGCCCCTCCAGCATTTCGCGCCGAGACCCGAGATCCGTTTCGGCGACGAGTGGGACGAGCGCTGCTTCGCTCCGATGGGCGAGCTGATCGAGCGGGAGCACGATCGGCTCGCCGCCGTGATTCTCGAACCGGTCGTTCAGGGAGCCGGCGGCATGTGGTTCTACCACCCCGAATACCTGAGGCGCCTGCGCGAAACCTGCTCGCGGTACGACGTGCTGCTGATCGCCGACGAGATCGCGACCGGTTTCGGCCGAACCGGACGGATGTTCGCCTCGGAATGGGCCGGCATAACGCCCGACATTCTGTGCGTCGGGAAGGCGCTGACCGGAGGCTATATGAGCTTCGCCGCCGTTCTGGCGACGGAGAAAGTGGCCGAGGTGATCTCGTCGGGCTCCCCTCCCGAATTCATGCACGGGCCGACCTTCATGGGCAACCCGCTGGCCTGCTCGATCGCATGCGCCTCGCTCGACCTGCTTTCGGAAAACTCTCCGCTGCCCCGCATCGGCGAGATCGAGGGCATCCTGCGACGCGAACTGGCTCCGGCAGCGGCCCTGCCTCAGGTAGCCAACGTGCGCACGCTCGGGGCCATCGGCGTGATCGAGCTGTACCGCAGCGTCGATATGGCCACGCTGCAGCAACGATTCGTCGACGAGGGCGTCTGGGTCAGGCCGTTCGGCCGGCTCGTCTACGCGATGCCTCCTTATATTATCAAGGATCAAGAGCTGGAAACGCTCGCCCGGGCTATGGTCCGGGTCGTAGCCGAAACCGAATAGAGCGATCTTTCTGTCCGGGAAGCCGATCCGAAACGACGGGTCCGCACCCCGGCTTTCTGCCGTTTGCGCGTCCTCTCCGGCAGGGCGGTCGGATTCTTGCCGGAGAGGACGCGCAGACCGAGATTCCGATTTCCGACGCTTCTGCCCCGCCGTCGCTGCCGGACCTCGATTCGGCAGCAAAATACGCCCCTACGCCGTGCGGCAGCTCCTCCCGCCGAACGGCACGGACACGGGTCCGGCTGCCGCTTCCCATGCAGCGAAGACGACTCCATCCGTACCCCATAACATTCGACGGAAAGGGAAGCCTACCGGGAGAGAAAAAATCGAGTCGGGACGGACGCCCTCCGCCCGGTCTACGGTATTCCGGCGGACAGGTTTTCCGCGCCTGTCCGCCCGAAAAGCATCTGGCTCCGCATTCCGAAACGACGGTCTCCTTTCCCTCGTTTCGCCTCGCCGCCGTCGGAATGCCGCGCCGGACCGGAGAGCCTCCTTTGCACATTCCGCTCCGAATGCCTATCTTTGCTTCCTCAAACCTCGAACTATGAGTACCGCCTTGTACGAAAGCGTCATTTTCGGACCGGTTCGCAGCCGCCGGCTGGGCCTGTCGCTCGGCGTCAACCTGCTGCCGCTGCACGACAAGCTGTGCAGTTTCGACTGCATCTACTGCGAGTGCGGATGGGGCAAGCCGGGAGCCAAGCCCCGGTTCAATTCCCGGGAAACGGTCCGCCGGCTGCTCCGCGAGAAGCTGACCGAAATGGTCGCCGCAGGCACGCCCCCCGACGTCATTACGTTCGCCGGCAACGGCGAACCGACGATGCACCCGGAGTTCGGAGGAGTGATCGACGACACGATCGCCGTACGGGACGAATTGTGTCCGTCGGCCAAGATTTCGGTACTGAGCAACGCGACGATGATCGGCCGCGAGACCGTTCGCGAGGCGTTGCTGAAAGCGGACAACAACATACTGAAACTCGACTCGGCCTTCGACGAAACGGTCCGCCTCGTCGATCGTCCGAAAGGAGCGTACTCGGTCCGGCAAACGGTCGAAGCGATGAAACTCTTCGACGGCAGACTGATCGTGCAGACGATGTTCCTGCGCGGCACGCTCGAAGGGCGGCAGGTAGACAACACGACCGAGCGGGAGGTGGCGGCCTGGCTCTCACTGATCGAGGAGATCGCCCCCAGCAGCGTGATGGTTTACACGATCGACCGCGACACCCCGGCCGACGACCTGCACAAAGTGTCCGTCGAGGAGCTCCGCCGGATCGCCGAGCGGGTCGAGCGCCTCGGCATTCCCTGCTCGGTGGCCGGATAACACGCCCGAATACCCAAATACATCGAATATGAACGCACTCGCCGGCCGGATCGGCCGTTTCTTTCTGAACCGCAGAAACCTCTTCGTCATCGGGTTCGTCCTGACGTTCGCGCTGACCCTGCTCGAAGTGGCGCACGGCAAGCAACACAACTTCTTCACGTTCCAGCAGTCGACGATCGATTTCTGGAACGGCGAATCTCCCTACGGCAAGCCTTACGACTTCCTGTACGGCCCGCTGTTCTCGATCCTGTTCGCGCCGTTCGCCTACATGGGTTCGACCGTCGGGCCGTTCGTGTGGAACCTGATGAACTTCACGCTGTTCTTCTACGCGATTTTCTCCGTGCCCAGGATAACCGAAGTCCAGAAATGCAAGACCTATCTCTACACGGCGCTGATTTTGGCCACGACGCAGATGTCGATCCAGTTCAACCCGGTGGTGGCCTATCTGTTCCTGTTCGCATTCTCGCTGCTCGAGCGGGGCAAGCCCTACCCGGCCATTCTGCTGATTCTCGTGTCGGGTTTCTGCAAAATATACGGAATCTTCGAGCTGGCCCTGCTGCTCTGCTATCCGAAGTTTTGGCGCAATCTGGGCTTCACGATCGTTTTGGCCGCCGTCCTGCTGGTCCTGCCCGCGGTGAATCTCGGCTTCGGCGGACTGATACCGCATTACGAGCGATGGGCCGAAGTGCTGTCCGGCCACGTCGACCAGTTCCAGTTCTACGCCGTCTTCAACCTCTACCCGATCCATGACCTGCTGACTCCGGTCATGACGCAGGTCCAGATCGGATCGATCTTGGCGCTGGCCGTGCTGTTCGTGCTCAATTACCGTAAATTCGGCCGGTTCGACTTTCGGCTCGGATCGCTCGGCATCCTGATGGGCTGGGTTATCCTGTTCAGCCTATCGACCGAGAAGCACACTTACGTGATCGCGCTGGCAGGCTATCTGATGTGGTATTGGGTACAAGCCCGCAAAGGCTGGCTCGACCGGACGCTGTTCTGGGCCAACCTCGTGCTGCTGGTGCTCGTCCCGGTCGATCTGATCTGCCCGTCGCCCGTCATGCGCTTTCTGTGCGACACCGTGCAGCTGAACATTTACTGCTTTACGTTTACGTGGCTGAGAATGATTTACGTGACTTTCCTGCGACCGACCGAAGGGCCCGACTTCCTCGGCGAACCGGCCGACAGGCAGGCCGACGGAAAGATTTGCGGCTGAAATTTCGCCGCTGCAAGAATTTATTGTAAATTGCGTCGGCTCCCCGGCATGACGGAACGACCGGAGAAAAACGGTCGCGCCGAGCCCGAAGACATCCGGGTCCGAATGCGCCCGGAAACCCCGCCGAGGGATACCGGGCAAGCCGCCTGCGAACCGGAGGAGGACCGAAAACTCGTTCGAACGATTACGAACCAAATAGCGAAAAAATGATTACCACAGACCAAATTAAAGAGATTGTAAGGCGACTGGATTCGCTGGGGAGGCATCTTTGACGTCGCCAACCGACGTATCGAACTGGAAGAAGAAGAATCCAAGACGCAGGCGCCCGATTTCTGGGACGACCGCGAACGGGCCCAAAAGCAGCTGAAGAAGGTCGCGTCGATCAAGTATTGGATCACGGCCTACGACGAAATCTCGAAGTCGGCCGACGACCTGCAGTTGATGCCCGATTTCGTCAAGGAGGGACTCGCATCGGCGGACGAGCTCGACGAGCAGTACCGCAAGACGCTCGGCATGATCGAAGCGCTCGAAATGCGCAACATGCTCGGCGGCGAGGAGGACCGTCTGGGCGCGATCATGGAGATCAACTCCGGAGCCGGCGGCACCGAAAGCCTCGACTGGGCCGCGATGCTGCTGCGTATGTACATGCGCTGGGGCGAAGCGAACGGCTATCAGGTACGCATCGCCGACCTGCAGGAAGGCGACGAGGTCGGCGTCAAGTCGGTTACCGTCGAGTTCGTGGGCGAGTTCGCCTACGGCTATCTCAAGAGCGAGAACGGCGTGCACCGGCTCGTGCGCCTGTCGCCGTTCAACGCGAACAACAAGCGGCAGACGACGTTCGCCTCGGTATTCGTTTCGCCGGCGGTGGACGACACGATCGAGATCGTCGTGAACCCCGCCGACATCGAGTGGGACACCTACCGCAGCGGCGGCAAAGGGGGACAGAACGTCAACAAGGTCGAGACCGGCGTACGGCTCCGTCACCTGCCCTCGGGCATCGTCGTCGAGAACACGGAAACGCGTTCGCAGATCATGAACAAGGAGAACGCGCTGCGCATCCTTCGATCAAAGCTCTACCAACGGGAACTCGAGAAACGCATGGAGCTGCAGAACGAGCTGGAGGGTCAGAAAAAGAAGATCGAGTGGGGATCGCAGATACGCAGCTACACGCTCCACCCTTACAAGCTCGTCAAGGACCATCGCACCGGCTACGAGACTTCCGACACGCAGGCCGTACTGGACGGCGATCTGAACGAGTTCATCAAGGCCTATCTGATGGGCGGAGGCAAATAGTCCGCAGGCCGAACCCATTGCGCGAGGCGTTCCCGGAACGGGAACTCCTCGCGCGATCAATAAAGGCCGTGTTCCGATGCCAAACACCGCACCGGACCGGGCAGCAGGTCAGACCGGAACCGGAACAAATCCGGCAGGCCGAACTGCGGGCATGATGTCGACAAGGACGAAAACCGCACCCAATCATATACTTTACTGTGCCGGTTTTCGAGTTCCCGATGTTTCCGGTTTTCCCGGATGTAATCACTTCCGACGGAGACTTCATCGGTAGCAGCCTAATCGGATGCGCAACCTGTAGCCGCAAGCCGCAGCCCATTGGCTGCGGCCAACGCTTTTGTGGCGATCGGGCCATGTGTTAGCCGCGCTTTTTTATTTCTGCGCGGCCCAACAGATGACAGAAACTCCGGATGCGAACATGCCGGGTATATGGGAGCATATAATTGCCTTTTCATCTTCTTTCCGGCCGTACCGTCGCGTGCGCTTTCGCCTACCCCGCGCCCGAAAGATTTCGCTGACGGAACCGGCAAGGCACGAACTTACGAATATGTTGCCGGCGGGGAAGGGTGGGAACCGCCGCCGCCCTTCCCTCCGCCCGGACCGCGCAAGAACGGAAAGCAGGGTCGGCGGCAAGGCAAGGATCAATTGCTGACGACCGTCTCGCCGGCCGCATCGTCCGAAGCGGCGTCGCCGTTTTTCGGCGTCACGTAGAATCCCTGCGACGGAGTCCACTCGACACAGAATAGGTCGCCGGGATCGTCGTAACCCAACTTACCGAGACTTTCCTTCAGCCACTGCTCGCTCTTGCCTGCGTTCCGGAGCGAGCTCTCCAGCACCGCGCCGTTATTCACCAGCAGATAAGACTGCGAGCGGTCTCCGCGGCGCGAGACCGTCAGCCGTCCGTTCGTTTCGAAACGGACATCGTCGACCTCGAGCATCGAGAAAATACCGTTCTCGCGCAACATCGTCCGGAACTGCTCCATTTCGAGCCCGTTGCGTCGGAACTCCCTCAGGTCGATCTTCCCGTCCCGAACGATCATCACCGTATCGCCCTTGATCAGACGTCTCAGGTGCTTGAAGCGCAGCAGGAAGCGGATCAGCATGTTGAAAACGGTCCACACGCCGAGCGCGAGCACCAGATACCAGACCGACATTTCCGGACTGTATATCGACCCGCCGACCAGCGCCCCGAGCACGAAAGCATTGACCGAATCGAGCGGCGTCAGCTGGGCCATCTGCGTCTTGCCCGAAATGCGCAGAAAGATCAGCACGCCCAGCATGCCGACCAGAATTTTCACGACGATACTCTCGACCATAAGCGAACGGTTTTACGACACGGACTCCGCCGTAAAAATCGTACCGGAATCGCGGCCAAGCCCGCAAAGACGGAAAATCCACTGTCCGCACAGAATAAGAGACAGGGAACGAGCGGCCGGAGAGAGCGACAAAATCGTATAAAAAGGCCCCGAAAGATTCTCTCTCTCCCGGAGCCGTAAAAGCCGATACATTTATTTCTGTCGTACAAGCCGCCCGCCCGGCATCTCGCATAGCTACCGGGTTCGCGGGAAATTCCGTGTTCCAAGCACATCCCCTCCAAAACGGCCTCTCCATACCGCCGCTGCCGGACTGCCGGTCCCGACCGACAAACGCGAGCTTCCGGCGACAAGACCCGTCATTTCGGCAGAACGGAAACTTCTTCGGCCGGCCGCTCTTTCCCGTACGCTCTACCGGTGAATTACTCCGGACCCGATCAGTTCCTCTCCGTCGTACCATGCCGCGAACTGCCCGGCCGTCACGCCGCGCTGCGGCTCGTCGAATACGACGAATCCTCCTTCCGCAGTCCGGTACAGCACGGCTCCCTGCAACGGCTGGCGGTACCGGATACGGACCAGATAGCGGCGGTTTTCGCCGGTCTTCAGCGCCAGATCGGGGCGCACCCAGTGTATCTCGTCCGGCAGCATGTACAGCGCCCGGCGATACAGCCCCGGATGCCGCTGCCCCTGTCCCACGTACAGGATATTTCGCTCCACGTCCGTTCCGATCACGAACAGGGGCTCGGGTTTTCCCCCGACATTCAGGCCCTTGCGCTGTCCGATCGTGAAGAAGTGAGCGCCCCGGTGACATCCCACGCGCGCACCGTCCGAAGGTTCGTAGCGGAAAGGCTCGGCCAACCGCCCGAGCGGAGCGTCCGCAGGCAGCGAACGATAACCCGGCCATCCGGACGGGATCTCGACGATGTCGCCGTCCTTGGCTGCGAGCTGCTGCTGCAGGAAAACGGGCAGATCGACCTTGCCCACGAAACAGATGCCCTGAGAGTCCTTGCGGGCAGCCGTAGCCAGATGCTGTTCCGTAGCGATGCGCCGGACCTCGGGCTTGAGCAGATGTCCGATCGGAAAGAGAGCGCGCGAAAGCTGCCGCTGCGAAAGCTGGCAGAGGAAATAGCTCTGGTCCTTGTTCGGATCGCTACCCGCAAGCAGGCGATAAATCGTCCGGCCTTCGGCCCCGATCTCCTCGCGGCGGCAATAGTGGCCTGTCGCTACGAAATCGGCGCCCAGCTCGAGGGCCGCATTCAGAAAGGCGTCGAACTTGATCTCCCGATTGCACAGCACGTCCGGATTGGGCGTGCGGCCCCTCGCGTACTCGGCGAACATGTAGTCGACGACCCGCCGCCGATACTCGTCGCTCAGGTCGATCATATGAAACGGGATGTCGAGCCGCTTGGCCACCAGTTCGGCGAACAGGTGGTCATCGTACCACGGGCAGTCGCCCTCCAGCGTGCCGGTCGTATCCTTCCAGTTCCGCATGAACAGGCCCACCACGTCATAGCCTTGCTCCTTGAGCAGATAGGCGGCCACGCTCGAATCGACGCCTCCGGAGAGGCCCACCACGACTCTTTTCACGGTAGAATCACAGGTTCGGGTTATTACAACGGACAATCCGGGGCCGCGGGCAGGGCGAAAAGCCGCTTCTCCGCGTTCCCCGGATTTTCAGAAAAAACTCAACGGTCCGACAACGCCAAACGAAGCACGTCGTCGTTGGTCCGCACGTAATCGAACGTCAGACCCTCGAGATACTCGGGCTTGATCTCCGAAATGTCCTTGCGATTGTCCTCGCTCAGGATAATCTCGTTGATACCGGCCCGCTTGGCTGCCAGTATCTTCTCCTTGATCCCGCCTACGGGCATCACGCGTCCGCGCAGCGTCGTCTCGCCGGTCATCGCCACGCGGTCCCGCACCGGACGCCCCGTAAACGTCGACACGAGCGAGGTCACCATCGTGATGCCGGCGCTCGGCCCGTCCTTCGGAATGGCTCCTTCGGGCACATGGATATTCACGTCGAACTTCTCGAACTTCTCGCGGTCGATGCCCAGCTCTTCGCCGTGCGCCTTGACCCACTCGAGCGCGATCGTCGCCGACTCCTTCATCACGTCGCCCAGATTGCCCGTCATCGTCAGGCCGCCCTTGCCGGGCGTCAGGATGGACTCGATATAGAGAATGTCGCCGCCGACCTCCGTCCATGCCAGCCCCGTCACGACGCCGACCATCCCGGCGATCTCGTACGACTCGTTCTGGTAGCGGGGCACGCCGAGAATTTTCTCAACGTCCTCGGCCGTCACTTCGGGCCGGAATTCTTCGTCGAAGCCGATATTCTTGGCTCGCGTGCGGACGATCTTCGCGATCCGCTTGTCGAGCGTCCGCACGCCCGACTCACGCGTATACTCGGCGATGATCTTCTCGATGGTCTTCGGCGCGATCCTCAACTGCTTGGCCGAAACGCCGTGCGCCTCGAGCTGCTTCGGGATCAGATGCTTGCGGGCGATCTGCACCTTGTCTTCGAGAATGTATCCCGGTATGTTGATCATCTCCATACGGTCCCTCAAGGCCGGATTGATATTGGCGATGTTGTTGGCCGTAGCGATGAACAGCACCTTCGACAGGTCGTACTCGGTATCAAGGTAATTGTCGTGGAAGGTCGTGTTCTGCTCCGGATCGAGCACTTCGAGCAGGGCCGACGACGGGTCGCCATGGTTGCTGACGGTGATCTTGTCGATCTCGTCCAATATCACGACCGGATTCGACGAGCCGCAGCGCTTGATCGTCTGGATGATCCGGCCCGGCATCGCGCCGATGTAGGTCTTGCGGTGTCCGCGAATCTCGGCCTCGTCGTGCAGACCGCCCAGCGCGATGCGTCCGAACTTACGTTTGAGCGCCCCGGCCACCGATTTGCCGAGCGACGTCTTGCCGACGCCCGGAGGACCGTACAGGCACAGGATAGGCGACTTCAGATCGCCCTTGAGCTTGATGACGGCCAGATGCTCCAGGATGCGGTCCTTCACCTCGTCCAGCCCGAAGTGGTCGTTGTCGAGCCGCTTCTTGGCATGGTTCAGGTCCAGATTGTCTTTCGTGTAGCTTTCCCACGGCAGGTCGAGCATCAGCTGCAGGTAGTTGAGCTGCACGGAATACTCGGCTACGGCCGGATTCATCCGCTCCAGCTTCGAGAGCTCCTTGAAGAACAGCTCCTTCGTCTCGGCTTTCCAGCGCTTTTTGGCAGCCCGCTTGTGCAGCTCGTCGATGTCCTTGTCGGCCGGATCGCCGCCCAGCTCGTCCTGAATCGTGCGTATCTGCTGCTGCAGGAAATACTCGCGCTGCTGCTGGTCGATGTCCTGCTTGACCTTGCTCTGTATCTCGTTCTTCAGCTCGGCCAGTTGCTGCTCGCGGACCAAAATCTCGAGCAGACGTCGCGCGCGGGCCAGCAGGCCCGGAGCCTCCAGCAGGCGCTGGCGGTCGCTGTCGGGCAGATCGAGATTCGAGCAGATGAAATTGATGATGCCGCGCTTGTTGTCGATGTTCTTGATCGCGAACGTGGCTTCCTTGGGCATCTGCGGCGACACGTTGATGATATTCAGCGCGACGTCCTTGATCGAATCGACGAGCGCCTCGAACTCGATGTTGTTCTGATCGGGCGCCGAATCCTTCAGCGTCGCTACTGACGCTTTGAAATAGGGTTCCGACACGACGAACTCGCTGATCTCGACCTTTTCGAGCCCGTGCAGGATGACCGTCAGGTTGCCGTTCGGCATTTCGAGCACTTTCAGAATACGGGCGGCCGTGCCGATACGATACAGGTCGTCCGGCCCGGGCTGCTCGACCTCCGGCTCCTTCTGCAGCACGGCGCCGAGGATTCCCCCGACGCCCTCGACCTCGCGCACGAGCTTCATCGACTTCTCGCGCCCGACCGTAATCGGCGTGATCGAGCCCGGGAAAAGCACCGAGCTGCGAAGCGTCAGAATGGGCAGTATCTGGGGTATATCCACTTTCTCGGCAGCTTCCTCGTCGTCGTTGGACATGATCGGAATCACATGGTGACGGCCTTCGAGCATATCCGATATGCCCGAAAACTCCTCTTCTTTCTTGCTATATTTTTTATTCATCTTCCACTTTCTGTTTAATCGGCAAATATAGTGCAATTTACCGGAATTAAAAAACAAGCCGCCCGACATCCGGCGAAGCACGGCAGGAGATCGGGCCGAATCCGCCGGCCGCTCCGGCGGAAGTTCCGAAAATACAAACGGAGCCGGAACCGCTATTATTGCAAATGACTATCTTTACGTTTTCCTAAATTCACGCCATGACCATGACCCGACGTTTCCTGTTGCTCCTGCTCCTTTTGCCGGGAGCTTTCCGCCTATCCGCAAAACCCCTGCCGAAGGAGTACGTGCGCGACAGTCTGCCCGTGCTCGCCGAGCGATGCCGGCAACTGCTCGAGACGGCCTACATGGCCGACAGCCTGGTCGGCGAGACCGACTCGCTGCCAGGCTGGGAAGGACTGCCCGTCAGGCTGTACGAATACCGTACGGGACCCGACATCCGGACCGGGCAGCCGAAAAAAGGGAAGGTCTATCTGCTGAATCCGTCGCCCGAAAGGCTGGCCCGCTGGATCGCCACCGCCTGCTGGAAGGCGCGCGGCAGCCTCGAGTACCGCTACACCGACAAACTGCTGCGATGGATCCGCAGCCAGTCGGGCGGCCAGTTTCCCGTGCGGGGCGTCGTCTACGAGGCCATGTACGAGCCGGGACGCTACGATCCCTATGTGTTCAAGGACGGCGTGACGGTTTACGTGGCCGATCCGAACCGGATGCCTGCCGACGGACACTGCACGGACGAGCAGCTCGAATTCTACCTGAGGCTGACCGATGCGGACCTGAAACCCTACACCGGCCGCTACGCCCGGATCGCCAGCACGACGCGCGAGCAGTATCGCGCCGCCGGCGGCACGGAACGGGTGGGCGACAGCGACAGGGATCGCCGCATCGAGTGGCTCAACGTCGTCCGGCGACTATACCGGCAGGCATGGGAATCGGATGAAAACCGGCTGATCACGGCATGGGCCGAGGCGAACCTGTAAATGTCCGATAAATTTGCTATTTTTGCGAGGATAAACGCTAAACATTTCTGACAAGCCATGAAAATCGACGACAAATACGCTCCGCAGCAGATCGAGCCGAAATGGTACGACTACTGGATGCGGCACGACATGTTCCACTCGGAGCCCGACGAGCGGGAGCCCTATACGGTGGTCATTCCGCCGCCGAACGTGACCGGCATGCTGCACATGGGGCACATGCTCAACGAGACGATTCAGGACGTGCTCGTGCGCCGCGCCCGGATGCAGGGCAAGAACGCCTGCTGGGTGCCGGGAACCGACCATGCGTCGATCGCCACGGAGGCCAAGGTCGTCCAAAAGCTCAAGGCCGAGGGCATCGACAAGAGCTCGCTCACGCGCGAAGAGTTCCTCCGCCATGCGTGGGAGTGGAAGGAAAAGCACGGAGGCATCATCCTGAGCCAGTTGCGTAAACTCGGGGCCTCGTGCGACTGGGCCCGCACGAAATTCACGATGGACCCGGAGATGAGCCGCAGCGTGATCAAAGTGTTCGTCGACCTCTATAACAAGGGAAAGATATACCGCGGCGTCCGGATGGTCAACTGGGACCCGGCCGCGCAGACGGCGCTGTCGGACGAAGAAGTGGTCTACCGCGAGTCTCAGGGCAAGCTCTACTACCTGCGCTACCGGCTCGAGGGGACGGACCGCTATCTGATCGTCGCGACGACACGCCCCGAAACCATTTTGGGAGACACGGCGCTATGCGTCAACCCCGACGACGAGCGGTACAAAGACCTGCCGCAGGACGCCCGCGTCGTCGTGCCGCTGGTCGGCCGCTCGATTCCGGTCATCCGCGACAGCTACGTCGACATCGAGTTCGGAACCGGCGCGCTGAAGGTGACCCCGGCCCACGACGTGAACGACTACATGCTGGGCGAGAAGTACAATCTGGAAACGATCGACATCTTCAACGACGACGGCACGCTGAACGAGCACGGCGGCCGCTACGCGGGCATGGACCGTTTCGCCGTGCGCGAGCAGATCGAGCGCGATCTGGCTTCGGCCGGCCTGCTCGAGAAGGTCGAGGCCTATACGAACAACGTGGGCTACTCCGAGCGGACCAGCGTCGCCATCGAGCCGAAGCTGTCGATGCAGTGGTTTCTGAAGATGGACGAGCTGTCCAAACCCGCATTGCAAGCCGTTATGGACGACACGGTGCGTCTGGTTCCCTCGAAGTTCAAGAACGTCTACCGGCACTGGATGGAGAACGTGCGCGACTGGTGCATCTCGCGCCAGCTGTGGTGGGGTCAGCAGATTCCGGCCTACTATCTCCCGACGGGAGGCTACGTCGTGGCCGAAACGCCCGAGCAGGCGCTGGAGCTGGCCCGTGCGAAAAGCGGCAATCCGGACCTGAGCCTGCACGAGCTGCGGCAGGACCCGGACGTACTCGACACGTGGTTCTCGTCATGGCTGTGGCCGATCTCGGTATTCGACGGCATCAACCGCCCCGATAACGAGGAAATCAGGTACTACTATCCGACCAACGACCTGGTCACGGCTCCCGACATCCTGTTCTTCTGGGTGGCGCGGATGATCATCGCCGGGTACGAGTACCGGGGCGAGCGCCCGTTCCGCAACGTCTACCTGACGGGAATCGTCCGCGACAAGCTGCGCCGCAAGATGAGCAAATCGCTCGGCAACTCGCCCGACCCGCTCGACCTGATCGCGCAGTACGGGGCCGACGGCGTACGCATGGCCATGTTGCTGTGCTCGGCCGCAGGCAACGACCTGCTGTTCGACGATTCGCTCTGCGAGCAGGGCCGCAACTTCGGCAACAAAATATGGAACGCTTACCGTCTGGTAAGCGGCTGGCCGGTCGACGAAAGCCTCGCGCAGAGCGAATGCAACGCCGCGGCAGTCCGCTGGTTCGACTCGATGCTCGAGAAGACGCTGCGTCAGGTCGAGGAGCATTTCGCCGAATACCGCATTTCCGAAGCGCTGATGCTGATATACAAGCTGTTCTGGGACGAATTTTCGGGCTGGTATCTCGAGATGGTCAAGCCGGCCTACGGACAGCCTATCGACCGGCCGACGCTCGACGCCACGATCGGATTTTTCGACAAACTGATGCGGATGCTGCATCCGTTCATGCCTTTCGTCACGGAGGAAATCTGGCAGGACATCGCGCCGCGGCGCGACGGCGAGAGCGTCTCGCTCGCACCGATGCCCGAACCCGCCCCCTGTGACGAAACGCTGCTCGAACAGGTCGAACTGCTCAAGGAGACCGTCACGGCCGTGCGCAACGTTCGCAAGCAGCGCAACCTGCCCGCCAAGGAGCCGCTGGAGCTCCGAGTGATTGCCGACGAGAACTATCATCCGGAACTCGGCGCGCTGCTGCGCAAGACGGCAAACCTGACGGACGTCGAGACCGTCGCGGAAAAGCCGGCCAACGCCGCCTCGTTCATCGTCAAGACGACGCAATATTTCGTACCGCTGGACGGAAAGATCGATGTCGAGGAAGAGCTCAAAAAGCTGCAGCACGACCTCGCCTACTACGAAGGTTTTCTGGCTTCCGTACGGAAAAAGCTCGGCAACGAGCGCTTCGTGCAGAACGCCCCGGCACAAGTGGTAGAGAACGAACGAGCCAAACAGAACGACGCCGAGGCCAAGATCAAAGCGCTGAAAGAGCGTATCGCAACGCTCGGGCGATAAGACTTCCGCATAACGAACAAAACCGCGATTCCCCGAGCCGTTGCGGCTCGGGGAATCCGTTTTTACCGGCCGAAGGCGAGGCTTATCTCGCCGTTCGTCGCCGGTTCTGAATATCGGCGTACAGACAGCAACGCCGTTACGAAGCTGAACGACCCGCCGGAAGACACAGGGGCGGGAGCGCCCGACTCGTTATTTGTCAGACCGCACACAGACACGATTCCCGCCGCTTTCCGACCGGTAGCAGCAGAATCCGGACCGTGCGAACCATTGAGAGCCCGGTCTTCTCGGAGCATCGAAACTCCATTTCCGACCGACGCGCCGCACCCCGCCGTCCCCTTCGGAATGCCTTGTACACGAAAGTTCCTTATGAAAAAGAGAAACGCGCTCCCGACACCGTTCCGCCCGCTTCCCGTCCCGGCAATCTCTCTCAACAGTCGCAAGACGTCACCGGATTTTCCGCATTTATTACTAACTTAGCCATGTCGAATCCCCCTCCCCTTTCCCAGCCGGAGGAGTGGTTCCAACGCCTAAACCCACAACGATTCCATGCTGCCTGCCACCGACTCGACCGCCTTTCTGATCGGACAAACGATCGGCTTCCTGTTCGTTTTCTTCCTGCTGGTGATTTTTCCCATGCTGGCGATTCTGCGCATGGCCCGCCATGTCGGAATCAGCGGGTCCGACCGGGTCCTCTGGGTCGTCGTCATCTATTGTATGCCCCTGTTCGGTCCCGTCACCTATTTCATATGGGAGCTGACCAAAGGGCGGAAACTACGCCGCACGGTTCCGGAAGCGGTCAGGCCGAACTCGGGGACGCCGGTCGCCCCGGAAAGAAAAGCGAACCGTATCCCGTCCGGTCCCGGTCTCCGAACCGGCTCCGGCCGCTTCTCAAGAACCTACCCGAAAGGGAAAGGACCGGCCCGGTACGGCCTGCCGCCACGCCGTTAGCCGGCACCGGACGAGGATACGCCGGAGAATGAAACGGCAGGGCCGCTCCCGTTGCCGGAAGCGGCCCTTCGCCGGTATATTCGGAACTCCGATCAGCGGAGAATGATCTCGTTGGACCCGATCAGGTTTCCGTCCGTATAGATTTTGACGCGGTACTTTCCGCTGGTAATGCCCGATCCGTTATAAAACAGACTCACGCTCAAATCGTTGTTCTGATAGTCGACCTGACGGGCGGCCGAGAAGGTGATCTTATCGCCCTCGAAGTCGAACAACGCGTTGCTCGCGTTGGCCAGCACATAGCCGTCCGGACCGATGATCTGCACGTACACCGTCCGCTCGCCGGGCTCGGCCAGTTCGTTGCCGACCAGCACCAGATCGACTCTCAGGCGTTCCGCGCGGCTCGCGCGCGACACTTCGCGGTCGGACTTGCTCAGCGCCAGCAGACGGATATCGCGCGCCCGTATCACGGCGCCCTGACGCACCTTCGTCGAGAGTTCCTGCGACTTTTCCTCGGCCGTCTCGGCCCGCAGCTTGTAGGTGGTGATCATTTTGCGGATCGTCGTATTCTCGTTGACGAGCTTCTTGTTGATCCGGTCGAGCGAGTCGATCTGACGGATGTATCCTTCCATCACGGTACGCATGTAGCTCATCTGTTTCTCGTAGTTGCGAATCTTGGAATAGCTCAGCCGCCGCTCCTTCTGCAGCTTGTCGAGCAGCGAGTCGGCCTGATGCTTGACGCCCTCGTAGTGGACGGCCAGCGTATCGTTCATCGTTTTGAGCGTATCGTAGTCGTTCATCAGCGAAGTAAGCTGGCGGGTCAGCGTATCGCGCTCGATCGCGAAATCGTCCTTCATCTGCTTGACTTGCAGGAAGTAGATCGCCGACAAGGCCGCCAGAATCAGCGCCATGATGACGATCATGATCTTCAGACCCTTCACCGACTTGTTGGGACCTCCCTCGCCGTACGGATCGTTGCCGTAGGAACCATAGTCGTAGTTCGGACCGTAGCTTTGGGGATTGTACTTCGGGTCGTAGCCGGAATGGCCGTTCTGATTGCTGTAGTCTTCCATAAGCCGTAAGGTTACACAGGACAAATATAGAAATTTTATTTGATTTTGCTATCCAGCGGATACTTCAGGTTTTTCCAGCTTATCAGTCGCGCGCGGATCGACCCGACGCGGATCGGCGACTCGACGTAGAGCGGAATCCGGTTCCGGTCGTCCGATATCCATATCGTGAACTCGCTGCCATCCTCGAACGATTCGCCGGTAGAGGTAGCCAGTTCGCAACGGAACTTCAGCGTGCGGAACTTGCCCGTTCCGCGTATGTTCTTGACCTCCCGGCCGAGAAAGCGGTAGCGGATCGGGCGGATCGTGTCCTCCAGCACCAGATTCATCAGCGACGATCCGGAGCGCTCGATACCGGTCAGGTCGGCGCAACGCAGATTGAAAAACGAGGCCAGCGCGTCGTAGCTGCCGTCCGACAGATCGAGCCTCTTGTGATTGCTGTCCGGATTCTTATGGTTGCGGAACGTGTTATTGACCACGCGGCTGTCCCAGTCGTAGACGAAGCGCGTCGAATAGCGGTACTTGCCTTCGCGGATTTCGCTGCGCAACTCCAGCGGCCGCAGCGTGGCGGAATCGAGCGTACTGACATACTGGTCGTTCAGATCGAAGAACCACCTGTAGAACGGATACACCACGCCGTGCGCATCGACCGTATAGGCCCGGCGGCCGCCGTAGTCGCCTAGCGTCGTTCGGAACGTCACGCCGGCCACGTCGGTATTGACGAAGCTCACTTTGTAGCTTACGGCATACTCGAGCTCCTCGCCATGCGCGAAAGCGTGTTCCACGGGAACCGTACCGCCAATCTGTGCCGCCGAGGAACAAACCGCCATCGCCGATAGCACCGTAAGAATCGATCGTGTCATAGAAAGCTTTTTTATGCGACCCCCGCCCCTTGCGGCGGGAAGCCGCATCCTCCCTCGTCAATATAACGGGGGAAACGGCGTAAAGTTATGAAATCATGCTGAAATCAGCGTTTTCAGCCGAATTATATTTATCGGACAACTCCTTCAGCATGGTATTCCGTTCCAGGTGCGGGTCCTGCTCCAGAATCCGCTCGGCCGCGCTCCGGGCGAGCGAGAGAATCTGTCCGTCGCGGCCGAGACTGGCTATCTTCAAATCAAAGGCCAAACCGCTTTGAAGCGTTCCGCTCAGGTCGCCCGGACCGCGAAGCTGAAGGTCCATCTCGGCAAGCCGGAAACCGTCGGTCGTCTGCACCATCGCACCCAAACGCTTGCGAGACTCAGCCGAGAGCTTGTCGCCGCTCATCAGGATGCAGTACGACTGCTCGGCCCCGCGCCCCACGCGGCCCCGAAGCTGGTGAAGTTGCGAGAGTCCGAAGCGCTCGGCGCTCTCGATTACGATGATCGACGCGTTCGGCACGTCGACGCCGACCTCGATCACGGACGTGGCGACCATGATGTGCGCGACGCCGCGTTTGAACAGGTCCATGCCGTACTCCTTGTCGGCGGCCTTCATCTTGCCATGCACGACGACGGTCACGTACTCCGGCGGCGGAAATGCTTGTACGATACCGGCATAGCCGTCCTCCAGGTCCTTATAGTCCATTTTTTCGGACTCCTTGATCAGCGGGTAGACGACGTAGACCTGCCGTCCCCGCTTGATCTCGTCGCGGATGAATCCGAATACCCGGAGCCGGTGCGAATCGCGGTAATGAACGGTTTTCACCGGCTTGCGGCCCGGCGGCAGCTCGTCGATCACCGACACGTCCAGATCGCCGTAGAGCGTCATCGCCAGCGTTCGCGGAATCGGCGTGGCGGTCATCACGAGCACATGGGGAGCCGCCTGCAGATTCTTGCTCCACAGCCGTGCCCGCTGCTCGACGCCGAAACGGTGTTGCTCGTCGATCACGACGAAGCCGAGATTACAGAAACGGACTCCGTTCTCGATCAGCGCATGCGTTCCGATCAGTATGTCGATCTCGCCCGAGAGCAGGCCTTCGGAGAGTTCCGCGCGCTCCTTCTTCTTCGTCGAGCCGGTCAGCAAGCCGACGCGCAGGCCGATCCCCTCGGTCATCCGCACGATCGACGCATAATGCTGCGACGCGAGAATCTCCGTCGGAGCCATCAGGCAGGCCTGAAAGCCGTTGTCGCAAGCCAGCAACATGCTCATCAATGCGACGAGCGTCTTACCGCTGCCCACGTCGCCCTGCAGCAAGCGGTTCATCTGATGCCCGGTCACGGTGTCCTGACGGATTTCGCGGATCACGCGCTTCTGCGCCCCGGTCAGAGGAAACGGCAGTCGCTCGTTATAAAACGTATTGAAAAGCCTGCCCACGGTCGGGAACAGGAATCCGTCCTCCCGCGAGGTGCGGGCATGTCGCTGTTGCAGAATATTGAGCTGGATGCCGAGCAGCTCGTCGAACTTGAGACGCAGCTCGGCGTCGCGCAGCGCCTGCTGCGAAGTCGGAAAATGGATATTATAGAGCGCGTCGCGCAGCGGAACGAGACCGTACTCGCGGATCACCTCATCGGGCAAGGTCTCGCGCAGCCGTCCGTCGACCTGCGGCCACAGATTGCACATCAGCGTATGAATCGCCTTCGTACCCAACTGCGCGTTGCTCAGCTTTTCGGTCGTGCTGTACACGCCCTGCACGGACGAGTGGAATCGGTTTTTCTGGTCGAGTACCGACTCGACCTCGGGATGCACCAGGCTGAGCACCCCGCCGAAAAAGGCCGGACGTCCGAACACGACGTACTCGCGTCCCTGCTCGAGCCGCTTCTCGATCCAGCCGATCCCCTTGAACCAGACCAGTTCGGCCGTACCCGTCGCATCGGCGACCGTCGCGACGAAACGCTTCTTGGCGCCCGCTCCGACATGCCGGAAGCCCGTGATGCGGACCTGTAGCTGTACGTAGGTCAGCGAATCGTCCCGCAGCTCGCCGATCCGCCAGATACGGCTGCGGTCGATGTAACGGAACGGGAAATGGTAGAGCAGATCGCCCAGCGTCCGGATGCCGAGCTCCGAGCGCAGCAACCGCGCCCGGCGCTCTCCGACGCCGCTGAGAAACTGAATGTCATTGTCGAGAATGTAACCCACCGTGCTTCCGCAATTTGACGCAAATATACCGAATCTTCCGCCAACGTTTCGTAACTTTGCAGCAAATACGAACGTTTATGAACAAGTTTTGCGACTCGCTGACCCGTTTTTCGCGCCGTCCGACGGACGAGGTCCGGATCGGGACGGTCGGCGTCGGGGGCGACAACCCGATCCGGCTCCAGTCGATGACCAACACGGATACGAACGACACGGAGGCTTCCGCCGCTCAGGTCGAGCGCATCGCGGCTGCCGGAGGCGAAATCGTCCGGCTGACGGCTCAGGGGCGTCGCGAAGCCGCCAATCTGGGCCGTATCCGCGCGCTGCTCGACAGCCGAGGATGCCGCGTGCCGCTGGTGGCCGACATCCATTTTCTGCCCTCCGCCGCCCTCGTGGCGGCCGAACAGGTCGAGAAAGTGCGGATCAATCCCGGCAACTGGAACGAGCGGGGCGGCGAGTTCGACGAGCTGTTGTCGGCATGCCGCCGGCGCGGAGTCGCGCTGCGCATAGGCGTCAACCACGGTTCGCTGTCGCCGTCGATCATGGAACGCTACGGCGACACGGTCGAAGGCATGGTCGCCTCGGCGATGGAGTATCTGCGCCGCTGCCGCGAGGCATCGTTCGGACAAGTCGTCGTCTCGATCAAGTCGAGCAACGTGCGCGTGATGGTGCAGGCATACCGGATGCTGGTCGCCGCGATGCGCCGCGAGGGAATGCGCTACCCGCTGCATCTGGGCGTCACCGAGGCGGGCGACGACCGCGAGGGACGCGTCAAGTCGGCCGTCGGCATCGGAGCGCTGCTCTGCGACGGCATCGGAGACACGATCCGCGTCTCGCTCACCGAGGCTCCCGAGCGGGAAATTCCGGTCGCCCGGACGCTGGCCGGCTACTTCGCCGGCCGCGAGAACCACGCGCCGATCCCCGATGTGGACGAGTCGCTGTACAGCCCTTACGAGTACCGCCGCCGCATGTCGGCCGAGACGGACGGCATCGGAGGCAACCTTCCGCCCGTCATTGCGAGCGAGATACCCGGGGTGGTCCGCTCCCGGCTATTCGAGGCCCGCGTCGCCGATATCGACTCTATTCCCGACGGACGGGTCGTGCTGCTCTCGACCGACAACCTCAACGGCGTGGCCGAGCAGCGGGCGTTCTTTCTGAAAATGATCGAAAAAGGCAAGACGAATCCCGTCGTGATCCGCCGCACGTACGACGAGCGCGATGCCGAAGCGCTACAAGTCAAGGCCGCCGCAGACTTGGGACCGCTGCTGCTCGACGGCTTCGGCGACGGCATCTGGATCGAAAACCGCAACGGAGCCGTCGCGCAGGACGAGATCGACGCGACGAGCCTCGCGATCCTGCAAGCCGCCCGCGTGAGAGTGTCGAAAGCCGAGTACATCGCCTGTCCGAGCTGCGGGCGCACGCTCTACGACATCGAGCGGACCCTCTCGGCGATCAAGGCCCGCACGTTCCACCTGCGAGGCATCCGGATCGGCGTGATGGGCTGCATCGTCAACGGACCCGGCGAAATGGCCGACGCCGACTACGGCTATGTCGGATCGGGCCCCGGTCGCATCACGCTGTACAAGGGCAGGGAAATCATGGAACGCAATATTCCGCAGGAACGGGCGCTCGACGCGCTGGTAGAACTGATCCGCCGCTGCGGCGACTGGCGGGAGCCCGATACGGTCTGAATTACGCAGGACACGCGGAGTGCCGGCAAACGGGATTATGGCGGAACGGACGGAAACGGCAGCCGTTCGTCTCCGTCATTCGGACATAGTACCGGTTAGCCCAACAGTTTCCGTACAAGCGATCGCAGAGATTCCAGACGGTAACCATACATTTCCATGCGCCGGCGGATCGCGAAAAATGCCCGCACCTGATTTTTTACATTCGACGGCCGACACAGAGAAAAGCACCGGGCGGGAAAACGAAGCGCCGGACCGCCGGTTCGTCCCCCGGCTACAACAGCCCGGCTCCGGAACGAGACGCCGCAAAACCGAATCGCTCCGACAATCCGTCCGAAACACGGCTCCGAACGAGGCCCGAAACCGCAAAAAACAGTACGTAAAACTCTTTCGGATACGACAATAGACAACGGACTCGACAAAACGCCGCACTCCTTTCCCCGGGAACCGAGCCGCTCATACTTCCCGAAACCGGCACTCGGGTACTCCGGCGCGGCGAAAGCTATTCCTCGACCTGCTGCATTTCGATCAGGCGAGCATAGATGCCGTGACGCGCCATCAGTTCCTGATGCGTTCCCTGCTCGGCAATCCGGCCCTGATCGATTACGATGATCCGATCGGCGTTGTGAATCGTGCTGAGCCGGTGGGCGATCACGAGCGACGTGCGTCCCTTGAGCAGCGAGTTGAGCGCCTCCTGAACGAGCATTTCCGACTCGGTATCGAGCGCCGAGGTCGCCTCGTCGAGAATCAGTATCTCCGGATTCTTGAGCACGGCCCGCGCGATGCTCAGCCGCTGCCGCTGTCCGCCGGAAAGCTTCATTCCCCGGTCGCCGATATTGGTCCGGTAACCGTTTTCCGTCTCCATGATGAAGTCGTGCGCATTGGCCACCTTGGCCGCCGTGCGAATCTCCTCCTCGGTCGCCTCCTGCTTGCCCAGACGCAGATTGTTCTCGATCGTATCGTTGAACAGGATCGTATCCTGCGACACGACGCCCATATGGGCGCGCAGGCTGTCGATCCGGTATCGGCGCAGATCGACCCCGTCGATCAGTATCTCGCCGCCCTGCACGTCGTAGAACCGGGGAATCAGGTCCGAAAGCGTCGACTTGCCGCCGCCCGAAGGGCCCACCAGCGCGACAGTCTCGCCCTTGCGGATCGTGAAGCTGACACCCCGGATCACCTCCTTGTTCTCGTACGAGAAGCGCACGTCGCGGAACTCGATCCGGTCTCTCAGTCCGGTCATCTCGACCGCGCCGGGCGCATCGGCGATCTCGCTGCGCTCGTCCAGAAGCGCCAGCACCCGCTCGCCGGCCGCAATGCCCTGATTGATATTCGCGAAAGCGTCCGTGAACGAGCGCAGCGGACGCGTAATCTGCGTGAACATCGCCAAATAGGCGATAAACCCGCTGGCGTCGAGCTGGCCGCTCAGCACGAGGCTGCCGCCGTAAACCAGAAGCACGGCCGCCGCCGAAATGCCGAGGAACTCGCTGGCCGGCGAGGCCAGTTGTTGCCGGCGCGCCATGCCGAGCGATATGCGCGAGAACAAACCGTTCAGCCGATGGAACTTATCGGTGGTATAGCCCGTCGCATTGTAGCTTTTCAATATCTTGATGCCCGAGAGCGACTCGTCCATCAGGCTCACCATGTCGGCGAAGCGCTCCTGCGCCTCGGTGGCCGAGCGCCGCAGCCGCTTGACGATCGACCCGATCACCAGAGCGGTCAGCGGCAGGAACAGCGCCGAGAAGATCGTCAGCTTCCACGAGATCATCACCAGCGCGACCATGTAGCCGATAATCAGGAACGGATCGCGGAAAGCCACTTGCAGCGTGTTCGTGATGCAGAACTGCACGACCTGCACGTCCGACGATATTTTCGAGATGATGTCGCCTTTACGCTCGTTGCTGAAGTAGCCGGCGTGCATACCCATCACATTGTCGTACACGCTGTTGCGCAGCTTTTCGAGCGTGCGTATGCGCATCGTCTCGATCGTGCGCTGCCCCATGTAGCGGAAAAAATTGCTCAGCATCGACGACGTGATGATGAACAGCCCCAGAAAAACCAGCACGTCCATCTTCGAGTAATCGGCCCCGAACGTCTTGTACAGCAGAAAATTGATCACCCCGCGAAAATAGTCCATGTTCAGCGCGAACGCGGGCATCTGCCGCACCGCCTCGACGGTATCCTGCTGGAACAGCGTGTCGAGGATCGGCATCACGAGCACGAAGTTGAACGTATTGAACGCCGCGTAGAAAAGCGTGTAGAAAAAGTAGGGGATGGCGTATTTCTCGATGGGCTTGGCGAACCCGAGCAGTCTCCAGTAGGTATTCATTCGGTCGGTATGGGTTGGATTATGCGGACAAAAGTAATCCAATTTTTCGACATACAGGCTTATATTTCCGGCGCGGCCGTCCGATTTCGCCGTAAAATTAGTAGATTTGCCATTCGAACCAAACAAGGACGAATGGAAACTGTACTGAGCGGAATACGGTCGACCGGGAACCTGCATCTCGGCAACTACTTCGGAGCGTTGAAAAACTTCGTTCGGATGCAGCACGACGAACGCTGCTTCTTCTTCATAGCGGACTATCACTCGCTGACGACTCATCCCGACCCCGAAATGCTGCACGTCAACGTGAAGAGCGTGCTCTGCGAATATCTCGCCGCCGGGCTCGACCCCGACGTGGCGACGATCTACGTGCAGAGCGATGTGCCCGAGGTGGCCGAACTGTCGCTGCTGCTCGGCATGCACGCCTTCGTCGGCGAGCTCGAGCGCACGGCTTCGTTCAAGGAAAAGATCCGCAAGCACCCCGACAACGTCAACATCGGCCTGCTGAGCTATCCCGTGCTGATGGCGGCCGACATTCTACAACATCGCGCCACGCGCGTCCCGGTAGGCAAGGATCAGGAGCAGCATCTGGAGCTGACCCGGCGGTTCGCCCGGCGGTTCAACCAGCTCTACGGGGTCGATTATTTCCCGGAGTGCCAGCCCTATCGGTTCGGAGGCGAACTGGTGAAGATACCGGGACTCGACGGGTCGGGCAAGATGGGCAAGTCGGAAGGCAACGGCATCTACCTGTCGGATACGGACGAGGCGATCCGCAAGAAAGTCATGAAGGCCGTCACGGACTCGGGTCCTACGGCTCCCGACAGCCCGATGCCCGAAGTGATCGCGAACCTCTTCACGCTGCTCAAAGTCGTCTCGTCGCCCGACACGGTGCAGTTCTTCACCGACAAGTGGAACCGCTGCGAAATCCGCTACGGCGACCTGAAAAAGCAACTGGCCGAGGACATCATCCGGGTCGTCGCGCCGATCCGCGAGCGGATCCGCGACATCGCCGCCGACGAGGCCTATTTGGCCCGCGTCGTGAAACAGGGAGCCGAGAAAGCCCGTGCGAGCGCCTCGGTTACCGTGGCCAACGTGCGGCGGATCATGGGCATCAAGCCGTTCTGACTTCCGCGACCGGTCCGCCCGCAGCCCCCGACAGCGTAGACGCTTCCGGAAGCGGTTCTGCTTTCGGGAAACGGTCGTAGGCAATCCGGAAACGTTCGATAACACACGACAAGGAACACCCGTGCCCGGTAGTTCGCTGCCGGCGCGGTCCATAAACCGATTTTTCAGCCGGGCGACCGGTACTGTGCCATGTCCCGAACCAAGCATCGAGCCGAGCTGCTCTACCGCTACCTGATTATCGCCACCAAGCGGCTGACCGACCGTCAGCTGATGATTCTGCTCGCGATCGTCGTCGGACTGGCGGCCGGGCTGGCGACTTACGTGTTCCAGCATACACTCGAGTTTTTCCGCTTTTCGTTGACGAGCTGGTTCGACATCGACAAGGCGAGCGTTTTCTATTTCTTCTACCCAGTCGTCGGCATCGTCATCGCGACGCTGTTCGTGCGGTATGTCGTCCGCGACGACATCAGCGAGGGCGTCACGCGCGTGCTGTACGCAATGAGCAAGAAAGGCTCGCGCATCAAGCCCCACAACTGCTACTCGTCGATTATCGCCAGCTCGGCGACGATCGGTTTCGGCGGCTCCGTCGGGCCCGAGGCCCCGATCGTGCTGACCGGTTCGGCCATCGGGTCGAACATCGGCCGGTTCATGCGGATGAACTACAAAAACAGCACGCTGCTGCTATGCTGCGGCGCGGCCGCCGCGCTGTCGGCCGTCTTCAAGGCTCCGATCACGGGCGTCGTCTTCGTGCTCGAAATCCTGATGCTCGACATCACCGTCGCGTCGATCATCCCGCTGCTGATCTCGACGGTCACGGCCACGACGCTGATGTTCTTTCTGAACGGTTTCGAGCCGGTGTTCAACCTCGACGTCAAGTACGCGTTCCAGTTGCGCAACCTGCCCTATTACGCCCTGCTGGGACTGATCTGCGGACTGATGTCGTACTACTTCACGCAGATCAACGGGCGCATCGCGGCCCGGTTCGCCCGCATCCGGGGCATGTACCGCAAATGGATCGTCGGCGGACTGCTGATCGGTACGCTGATCTTCCTGTTCCCTCCGCTTTACGGCGAGGGCTACGAGTCGTTGGTCGACCTGATGCACGGCAACGTCGACGCGCTTTTCAACAACTCGCTTTTCTTCCGTTACCGGAGTATCAGCTGGGTCGTGATGCTGTACCTGCTGGCGACGCTTTTTCTAAAAGTCGTCGCGATGTCGGCCACTAACGGAGCGGGCGGCGTCGGCGGCTCGTTCGCCCCTTCGCTGTTCGTCGGCGCGTTTACCGGCGCGACGATGGTCTACATGCTGAACGCCCTGCTCGGCCTCGAGCTGCCGATCATCCCGTTCACGCTCGTCGGCATGGCCGGCGTGATGTCGGGCGTGATGAAAGCTCCGCTGACATCGATCTTCCTGATCGCCGAACTGACGAGCGGATACGCGCTGTTCGTGCCGCTGATGCTCGTCTCGGCCCTGTCGTTCGCCGTAGGATACTATCTGGAACCTTACTCGATCTACACGAAAAAACTGTCGCAAAGCGGCGAGCTGCTGACGCACAACAAAGACCGCTCGGTGCTCGTTTTCCTCGACCTGAAATCGCTCGTCGAGACCGACTTCCATCCGATTACGATGAACACGACGCTCGGCGACGTGGTGAAGCTGATCTCCTCCGTACGGCGCAACATTTTCCCGGTCGTCAGCTGCGACGACCTGCGCGCCGACATGTTCGACACGGGCAAGTACGGCACGACGATCGACAACTACATGATCCCGCCGCCCGAGCAGATCTACCCGAACGAGCAGATCGGCAGCGTGCTGAAAGCGTTCGAGGAATCGAAAGCATGGATGCTGCCCGTCGTGACGAAAGAGAACAAATACGTCGGCTTCATCTCCAAATCGCGCATCTTGGCCGCCTACCGCGAGCAACTGATCGCCATCAGCGAGGAATAAGCATCGTAAAAAATACCGCCCCCTTGCCGGGAGCGGTACGCGGTTCTTGCATTCATACGACCCCGGCCTGCCTGTTTACGGGCCGGTAGAAATTTTCCTTCGACACACCGCCTATAGCGAGAACCTTACGGGCAAGGTCAGGGAAACATCGACAGGCACACCGTCCTGACTCCCGGGCTTCCAGTTGGGCATCAGTCCGAACAGACGCAGCACTTCCTCGCTGAGCGACCGGTCGGGACTCTCGATGATTTCGGGCTGTAGGACCCGACCGGTTTTCGAGACGACGAACCGGCAGACGACCGTTCCCGAAATACCCTTCTCGGCCGCCTCGGCCGGATATTTCAGATGGCCGGCGATCCACGACATCAGAGCATTCGGAGCATCGCCGGGGAATTCGGGCATTACCTCGGGCCGCTCGTAGACCCGATCGGAGCGTTCGGACCCGGGTCCGGCAACCGAACGGACGGAGTCTGCCGCTCCGGAGCCGGAGGGACGATCCGCACCGGAAGCCGGAACAGCGGTAAACGATACGAGCGCCATGAGCAAGGCGACAAGTGGCAGCGACAGCAAAATTCTGAATTTCGCCCGCCGCGGGGAAAATCTCGAAATCATAACTAAACGTTTTTTAATGAGCGAATGGCCGAATCCACTGACGAGCTCCGGATGCAAGTCCGTAGATTGCCTCAGCATAAGGATGATATATTGCCTTGAATCAAAGCCTCGATCAAGCGCCGCCCGATCGGCCTGGTACTCGTGCACTTCCCTCAGCGAGCGACTCCACATCCATACGAACGGACTCCACCACAGCACGGCGCACAGCGCGGCGGCCCAAAGCCGGTCCCAGCTATGTCCCGATGACACATGCCCCCGCTCGTGCGCTATGATCTCGGAAAGCCGTCCCCGATCGCCGGCCGGTTCCTCAATCCAGATCCGATGAAAGAACGAAAACGACCCGACCGGCACGGAGGGCCTGAAAAAGCGGATATTCCCGTGACGTTCCACTTCGGCCCGCCGAACCGTCCTCCACAGTTTCACCCCCGAGCGTACGAACCGTCCCAAAACGAACCCCGCTCCCGCGAACCACAGGATATAGAGCGCAAGCTTTCGCAAGCCGTCCGTCTCGGCACCGGACGGCAGAGCATCCGCAACGGCTGCCGCGCCGAGTGTCACGTCCTGCACGGACGTCTCCAGTGTCCAAACGGGAATCGACAACAGCGGAAAAATCCATGCCGCAACGGAAGAGCCCAACAGAAAAGCCCTGTTCCGTGCAAAGAAGCTCTGCCCGCTCAGAAAAGTCCGGTAACCGGTCCACAGCACGGCCAAGCCAATCTGCACTTCGACGATATAAGGTAAATCGAGCATACCGGTCGATACTTTATCTAATCACAAGAAATACGAAACGTCTCCCGAAACTATTTCCCGGCGTCTTTCCTTTTCCTGATCGCCTCCTCGGCGAGCCGGATCACCCGCTCGGACTCGGCCAGCGACAAATCCTCCCGCTCGGTAAAAAACGAAACCAGATTCGAGAGCGAGCCGTCGAAAAAGTTGCCCATAACCCGCCGCACATAGCTATCCGCATAGGTCTCCTTGTCGACGAGCGGATAATAGCGGTGGCTCTTTCCGAACGACTCGTGCCCGACGACCCCCTTCTTCTCGAGCAGACGTACGACAGTCGATACGGTATTGTAGGCGGGCTTGGGCTCGACCATCCGGTCGAGTATATCGCCGACGAATGCCTTCTTCAGTTTCCACAAGATCTGCATTACCTCCAGCTCGGCTTTCGTCAATTCTTTTTCCGGCTCGGTCTTCAGTCTTTTCATCGGTTGATCGGTTGGTTCGATACAAATATAAAACTATACTTTTAGTTTACAAACTATTTTTATAGTTTTTTTTGCCCGCTGCCTGTTTTTCCGCCACAATAGACATTTAAATATTAATAGGTTTTGTCGCCGTCGCCGTCGCGCAGAAAGCATTCGAGCGAATCGAACCTGATCCAATAGTTCGGGAAATACCGGAACGTCACTTCCGCTACGGTCCGGTCTCTGTCCGTCTCGATCCGATCGAAGCGGGTCACCCGGTAATAGCCCGTCGAAACGGGACCCTCGACCGGACCTTGCGCATGAACCGTCGCCAGCGACAACGACAGCCAAAGGGAAAACAGCCGTTTTTTCATCATCTAATCGTGTTTTTTGGGAGGGGGAATCGCCTTCCAACCGTTCCTTTCCATGCCGCACGACGAACGTTGGGTACAGAATCGTCCGTCCCGCACGGACGAACTCGGCTTCTCGCTACCAAATATAAAACAAATAACCGACTCCGCCATGCGCCTGAATCGGAATAGCCGAGCCGTTTCCCGAAAACGCAGTCGGCCGGACACATTGCGCGTCCAGCCGACTTTCCACACCCGTCGTCTCGAAAGGGAAGCGACGGTATGCCTTCCGGCGCAGGCTAAGCAGCCTCCCGAGTCTCGTAATCCTTTTTCAGCTCCTCATAAAATGCGGCCTGAGCCGTATACATGTAAGGTATCAGCCAGATAAACCCGAGACCGGCCGGAATCAAAGCCAGAATAGCCCAGCCGATAAAGCTCAGGATCAGCAGAAAATACTGCATCTTATGTCCTCGCATCATCGCCATGCTCCGTTGGATGGCCTGCTCGCCCGACATGCCGGGATTCTCCCGCATGATATAATAGGTCATCGAATAGGAGATGCTCTTGATAATTCCTGGAACGAGCAGCAGAAGACTCCACAGAAACGTATAGATGCCCATGAGAACGATACCGATCAGATACCTCGCATAGTCGCCGAACGGCTCGCCGAGCTTCTTCATATCGGCATCTTCTCCCCGAAGCATATCCCAGAACAGGAAATATCCTCCCATGCAGACAAAAGCTCCGACGAAAAGGTTCAGCAGATTGCCCACGAACCCGACATACGGGATCTGTGCGATTCCGCTGAAAACGGCTATCGTAACGAACATCGCCAATCCGGCGATCGCGGCCGGAGTCCACCGTCCCCGAAGCGCATCGAGAGCCTGACGGCGCAAAAGAGTTGGTCTGAAATTTTCCATTGCTTTAGACATTAAATAAAGGTAGTACGAAAGTACGACATTCGGACCGAATATGCGAATTTTCCCGCACATTTTTCCCCGAAAGCAAGACGGCCGCCTTTCTTGAAGGCGGCCGTCCGGATCCATATGTCACGAAGCGACGGACCGATCCGCGCTCCGCCGTATCGAACTATTTTCTGTAAATCTTCGTATAGCCGTAAATCGCCTCGTCGCCGAGCTCCTCTTCGATGCGGAGCAGCTGGTTGTACTTGGCCATCCGGTCGGAACGGCTCATCGAACCGGTCTTGATCTGACCCGAGTTCGTAGCCACGGCGATGTCGGCGATGGTCGAATCCTCGGTCTCGCCCGAACGGTGCGACGTTACCGACGTGTAGCCGGCGCGGTGAGCCATCTCGATCGCGTCGAGCGTCTCGGTCAGCGAACCGATCTGGTTCACCTTGATCAGGATCGAGTTGCCGCAGCCCATTTCGATGCCTTTTTTCAGGAACTCGACATTCGTTACGAACAGGTCGTCGCCGACCAGCTGGCAGCGATCGCCGATCTTCTCGGTCAGCACTTTCCAGCCTTCCCAGTCGTTTTCGCTCATACCGTCCTCGATCGAGTCGATCGGATACTTCGAGATCAGCCCCTCGAGGTAAGCCACCTGCTCGGCCGAGGTGCGCTTGGCACCCTTGGCGCCCTCGAACTTCGTATAGTCGTAAACGCCGTCTTTGTAGAACTCGGACGAGGCGCAGTCCATTCCGATGGCCACATCGCCGCCCTCGCACTTGCGGCCCGGCTTGTAGCCGGCCTTCTTGATCGCCTCGATGATCGATTCGAGCGCATCCTCGGTTCCGTTCAGCGCCGGAGCGAATCCGCCCTCGTCACCGACGGCCGTGCTCAGTCCGCGGTCGTGCAGCACCTTCTTCAGCGCGTGGAACACCTCGGCGCCCATACGGAGACCCTCCTTGAACGACGAAGCGCCGACGGGACGGATCATAAATTCCTGAAAAGCGATCGGAGCGTCGGAATGCGAACCGCCGTTGATAATATTCATCATCGGGACGGGCAGCGTCTTGGCGTTCGTACCGCCGATATAGCGGTACAGAGGCATGCCGAGCAGATTGGCGGCAGCCCGCGCGCACGCCAGCGAAACGCCCAGAATAGCGTTGGCTCCCAGATTGCTCTTCGTCGGCGTGCCGTCCAAAGCGATCATCGTCTTGTCGATGCCGACCTGATCGGTTACCTGCATGCCGATAATTTCCTTCGCAATGATATCGTTGACGTTCTGCACGGCCTTCAGCACGCCCTTTCCGCCGTAACGGCCCTTGTCGCCGTCACGCAGCTCGAGCGCTTCGTTCTCGCCGGTGGACGCTCCCGAGGGAACGGCCGCGCGACCGAATGCGCCGCTTGCAGTCGTTACTTCCACTTCGATCGTCGGATTGCCCCGCGAGTCGAGGATCTCCCTGCCATGAACACTGATAATCTGTCCCATGATTCTTCCTTTTAATTGTTAAACCTTATGTTCTTTTCTTTCGATAGCGTCGTTTTCGTGCCGGCGGCCGGTCCGTCCGGAACGCCCGCCTCTCCCCCGCAACGTTCAAGAAGACAATAAAAAAGGGGAGTTCGCAAAAACTCCCCAAAGGTAATATATTGCCGTGTAAAACGCAAATTATTCTGCGGATTGCTCGGCGGCGGGCTCGGCCGTTTCGGCGGGCTCGGCGGCGCTTTTCTTGGCAGCGGCCTTTTTGGCCGGAGCCTTCTGCTCGGCCGGAGCGGCCTCCTGCTCCGCAGCGGTTTCGGCGGCAGCTACGGTCTCGGCGACAGCGGTTCCGGCAGCGGCGCTCTTCTTCGCACCCGAGCGGCTGCGGCGAGTTTTGGGCTTCTCGGCGGCCTTCACTTCCTTCGTGTAGGTCTCGTTGAAGTCAACCAACTCAATCAGGCACATCTCGGCAGCGTCGCCCAAACGAAAACCGGTCTTCAGGATACGGCAGTATCCGCCCGGACGGTCGGCGATCTTCGGAGCCACTTCGCGGAACAGTTCGGCCACGGCCTCCTTGCTTTTCAGATAGCTGAAAACGACACGACGGGAGTGGGTGGTGTCCTGCTTCGATTTGGTAATCAGAGGCTCCACATACATCCTCAGAGCCTTCGCCTTGGCGACGGTCGTCTCGATCCGCTTGTGCAGAATCAGCGAGCTGGCCAGATTGGACAGCAGCGCCTTGCGATGAGCGGCCTGCCGACCCAGGTGGTTGATTTTCTTATTGTGTCTCATAATTGCGTGTTCTTAAATTTTTGCGTCGATACTCTTGGAACGCAGACCGGTCCCTCCCGGGCATTAGTCTTTGTCCAGCTTGTAAATGGAAACGTCCATCCCGAAATGCAGGTTCAGCGTGGCGAGCAGATCGTCCAGCTCGGAAAGCGACTTCTTGCCGAAATTGCGGAACTTGAGCAGATCGTTCCGGTTGAAACGGACCAAATCGCCCACCGTCTCCACCTCGGCCGCCTTCAGGCAGTTCAGCGCGCGCACCGAAAGGTCCTGATCGGAAAGCTTGGTCTTCAGCAACTGACGCATGTGGAGCACGTCCTCGTCGAATTCCTCGGTCGCGCTGTTCTCCTCCATGTTCAGCGTGATCTTCTCGTCCGAAAAGAGCATAAAATGGTGGATCAGTATCTTGGCGGCTTCCTTCAGCGCATCCTTCGGATGGATCGAGCCGTCCGTAGTCACCTCGATATTGAGCTTTTCGTAGTCCGTTTTCTGTTCCACGCGGTAGTTCTCGACCGAGTACTTGACGTTCTTGATCGGAGTATGGATCGAATCGATGGGGAGCAAGCCGAACTCTGCATCGGCGGGCCGATTCTCGTCGGCAGGCACGTATCCGCGTCCCTTGTTGATCGTGAGCTCCATCTGGACCTTTACGTCGGGGTCCAGCCGGCAGATCACCAACTCGGGATTCAGCACCTTGAAATTCGTAAGGAAGTTCGAGATATAGCCGGCCGTCAGCTCCGTCTGCCCGGCCACGTTGACCGTCACCTTCTCGCTGTCGACGTTCTCGACGGTCTTAATGAAACGCACTTGCTTGAGATTCAGAATGATCTCGAGCATTCCTTCCATTACACCGGGGATAGCAGCAAACTCATGGTCTACGCCAGACACTTTCACGGTCGTGATGGCATACCCCTCGAGCGAACTCAGCAGGATACGACGCAGCGCGTTGCCGACGGTCATTCCGAATCCCGGCTCCAGCGGACGAAACTCAAACCGTCCGAAGGAGGAGGTGGACTCGAGCATGATTACCTTTTCAGGCTTTTGAAATGCTAATATTGCCATAATTTTTGCTCCTCGATTAATTTACTACTTAGAGTACAGTTCAACGATCAGTTGCTCGCGGATGTTCTCCGGAATATCGGCCCGGTCGGGCTTCGACAGGAATTTGCCGGTCATCTGGCTGCCTTCCCATTCGAGCCATGCGTAGCGGCTGCGACGGCCGCTGCCGAGCGAATCCACGATCACCTCGAGCGCCTTCGACTTCTCGCGCACGCCGACCGTATCGCCTTCCTTGAGCCGATAGGACGGAATGTTCACGACCTGTCCGTTCACGACGATGTGGCGATGCGAAACGAGCTGCCGGGCCGCGGCGCGCGTCGGAGCGATGCCCAGACGGTATACCACGTTGTCCAGACGGCACTCGAGCAGCTTGAGCAGGTTCTCGCCCGTGATGCCTCCCAGACGGGCGGCCGCCTCGTAGGTCCTGTAGAACTGCTTCTCCTGTACTCCGTAGATGGCTTTGGCCTTCTGCTTCTCGAGCAGCTGGGTCCCGTACTCCGAGACCTTCTTGCGCTTACGGGCAAGTCCGTGTTGTCCCGGGGGATAGTTCTTCTTCTCCAGTGACTTATCCGTCCCGAAAATGGCTTCGCCGAACTTTCTGGCGATTTTTGATTTTGGTCCTATGTATCTTCCCATTTGTAGAAATTTTTCTGATGTTGTCAAATTGTCGCCGAGCCTATGCGCTCAGGCGCGCACGAAAACCGCCGGTCCTTTTCCCGTGGGAAACGGACCGCTGCGCGGCTTCACCCTTACACGCGACGACGGTTGGGCGGACGGCATCCGTTGTGAGGAAGCGGCGTCACGTCGATGATCTCGATCACCTCGATGCCGGCCCCGTGGATCGTGCGGATGGCCGACTCGCGGCCCGCGCCCGGCCCCTTGACATATACCTTCACCTTGCGCAGACCCATATCGTACGCTACTTTCGCGCAGTCGGTCGCTGCGGTTTGGGCTGCGTAGGGAGTATTTTTCTTAGAACCTCTGAATCCCATCTTACCGGCCGAGCTCCAGCTGATGACCTGTCCCTGAGCGTTGGTCAGCGTGATGATCACGTTGTTGAAAGTCGAGTGCACGTGAGCCATGCCCTGAGCCTCCACCTTGACAACCTTCTTCTTAACTGTTCCAGTCTTTTTTGCCATAACTCTCTACGATTACTTAGTTGCTTTTTTCTTGTTGGCCACAGTTTTCTTCCGACCTTTGCGGGTACGGGCGTTGTTCTTCGTACTCTGCCCGCGGACAGGCAGCCCCAAGCGGTGGCGGATGCCCCGGTAGCAACCGATGTCCATCAGGCGCTTGATGTTGAGCTGAACGGTCGAGCGGAGCTCGCCTTCCACCTTGTAGCCCTCGCTGGCGATCACGTTACGGATCGCGGCGACGTTCTCGTCGCTCCAATCCTTCACCTTCACGTCGTAGCTGATCTGAGCCTTCTCAAGAATTGCGCGAGCGGTACTTCTCCCGATTCCGTAGATATAGGTCAGCCCTATCTCGCCTCGTTTATTTTTGGGTAAATCTACACCGACTATACGTGCCATAAAATTCTAATCTCTTTTAGGTTTCAAAACTATCCTTGGCGCATTTTCAACTTAGGATTTTTCTTGCAGATCACATACAGGCGGCCTTTGCGCTTCACGATCTTGCAATCCTCGCTTCTTTTTTTGATGGATGTTCTAACTTTCATTTTTCAGACATCTTAAAATTGTGTGTTGTAAAACCTGCCGCAGCCGCTTTCCGCTCCGTGCGGACGACTCCGGCGCGCAGTCCGGCTACCTATTTGTAGCGGAACGAGATCCGCCCCTTACTCAGATCGTAAGGAGACATCTCCACTTTCACTTTGTCTCCCGGCAAGATTTTGATGTAGTGCATTCTCATCTTTCCCGAGATATGGGCGGTAATCACGTGGCCGTTGTCCAGCTCGACGCGGAACATCGCGTTCGACAGGGCCTCGATGATGGTTCCGTCCTTTTCGATAGCAGCTTGTTTTGCCATAGAGCCTAATTGTTGTTAAGTGCCTTTTCGATTACTCCAAAATCGGTCAGTACGTCGGGCCCGTCCTTCGTGATCGCTACGGCGAACTCGAAATGAGCCGCCGGCTTGCGGTCGCGGGTCCGCACCGTCCAGCCGTCCCTCTCGAAGACGATCTCGCGCGACCCCATGTTGACCATGGGCTCGATGCAGATCACCATGCCCGTCTTGAGCAGCGGGCCTCTGCCTCGCGCTCCGTAGTTGGGGACCTGAGGGTCCTCGTGCATCTTGCGGCCCAGGCCGTGTCCGACCATTTCCCTCACTACGGAATAACCGTGCTTTTCGGCATGCTCCTGCACAGCATACCCGATATCGCCGATGCGATGTCCGGGCTGTGCCTGTGCGACCCCTTTATAAAGAGCTTCCTTGGTTACTCTGAGAAGCCGCTCCGCCTCGGGAGCGATCTTCCCAACCGCGAACGTATACGCGGAATCGCCATAAAACCCCTTCATAAACGTGCCGCAGTCTACCGAAACCACGTCTCCGTCCTTCAGGACGACCTTGGAAGAGGGAATCCCGTGCACGACCTGCTCGTTGACCGATATGCAGAGCGTGTTCGGGAAACCGTTGTACCCCAGAAATCCCGGAACGGCTCCGTGGCTTCGGATGAAGTCCTCGGCGATCCGGTCCAGCTCGAGGGTCGTCACTCCCGCGCGAACGTGCTTGGCCAGCTCGGCCAGCGTAGCGCTGACCAGCCGGTTGTTCTCACGGAGCAACTCGATCTCTTCCGCCGTTTTAAAGTATATCATCTCGCTTTCGAACGCTTAAGCGGTTCTGCCCTTGATCCGTCCGGTCTTCATCAGGCCGTCGTAGTGACGCAGGAGCAGGTAGCTTTCAATCTGCTGGAGAGTGTCAAGAACAACGCCCACCAAGATCAGCAGCGACGTACCGCCATAGAACAGCGCGAACTGATCGTTGATTCCGATAATCATGGCAAAAGCGGGTAGAATCGCCACGATCGCGAGGAAAATGGAACCCGGAAGCGTGATTCTTGTCATGATGGTATCGAGGTACTCGACCGTCTTCTTGCCGGGCTTCACGCCGGGGATGAACCCGCCGTTACGCTTCATATCCTCGGCCATCATGTTGGGATTCACGGTAATTGCTGTATAGAAATAGGTGAACGCCACGACCAGTAGCCCGAACACCAGATTATACCAAAAGCCGCGGTAGTCCGAGAACGCGGTGCCGATAGCGCTCGTCGCCTCGAAACGGCTGAAGAACATCGGGATAAACATCAGCGCCTGAGCGAAGATGATCGGCATGACCCCGGCGGCATTGATCTTGAGCGGAATATACTGACGGACTCCGCCGTACTGCTTGTTGCCTACGATCCGCTTGGCGTACTGCACGGGAATCTTGCGCGTAGCCTGCACCAGAGCGATCGTCGCCGCGAATACCAGAAACAGCAGCGCCAGCTCGACGACCAGCATCACGAAACCACCGGTGGCTTCCGTGAAGCGCGTATTGAACTCCGCGATCAGCGCGTGCGGCAGCCGGGCGATGATACCCACCATGATAATCAGCGACACGCCGTTGCCGATTCCCTTGTCGGTGATCTTCTCGCCGAGCCACATCACGAACATCGTTCCGGCGATCAGGACGATCGTCGCGCTGACGGTAAACAGTACGCTCGACGGCCCCAGCACGAAGGCATAGGGTTGCAGCGTTCCGTGCAGGTTGGCCAGATAAGCCGGAGCCTGCAACAACAGCACGATAATCGTCAGGTAGCGCGTCCACTGGTTGATCTTGCGACGGCCGCTCTCTCCCTCCTTCTGCAGTTTCTGGAAGTAGGGAACCACGATGCCCAGCAGCTGGATCACGATCGAGGCCGAAATGTAGGGCATGATGCCGAGCGCGAAGATCGAGGCGTTGGAGAACGCTCCTCCGGAGAAGATGTTCAGCAGGCCGAGCAGTCCGTTGCCGCTGACCTGACTCTGCAGGTCCGTGAGGGCTTCCGGATTGATCCCCGGGATCACGACAAAACTACCGAAGCGATAGACAAGAATCAGGGAGAGCGTAAAAAGAATGCGCTTGCGCAGCTCCTCGATCTTGAATATGTTCTTGATGGTTTCGATTAGCCTTTTCATTACTGAAAGATTAAAGTTTCACAACCTTGCCCTGCTGCGCTTCGATCGCTGCGACGGCCGACTTCGAGAAAGCGTGAGCCGTCACCTCGAGCGGCATCGAGAGCGTTCCGCCGCCGAGGATCTTCACGCGGTCGTTCTTCGAGGCGAAACCGGCCTCGACCAACGTATCGATATCGATCGCCTTGAGCGACTTCTTGGCGGCGAGCGCCTCGAGGGCACCGAGGTTGATCCCCTTGTACTCCACGCGCTTGAGATTGGTAAAGCCGTATTTGGGCAGGCGTCTCTGCAAAGGCATCTGGCCGCCCTCGAAGCCGATCTTCGACGAATAGCCCGAACGCGACTTGGCGCCCTTATGTCCGCGCGTCGAAGTGCCTCCACGTCCGGAACCCTGACCGCGGCCGATCCGCTTCTCTTTCTTGGTTGACCCTTCTGCGGGTTTCAAATTACTGAGATTCATCCTTATTCTGACGTTGTTCCCTGAGCGGGCGCCGGCCGTTCGCACGGCGGAAGCCCGCCCGGGATAAGTTGATAACTATTTTACTTCTTCGATCCGGACCAGGTGCTTCACCTTCTCGACCATACCCAATATGATCGCCGAATCGTCGTGCTCGACGGTCTGATTGATCTTGCGGAGCCCCAGCGCATCGAGGTTCTTCTTCTGAAGAGCCGACGAGCCGATCCGACTTTTGATCTGCGTTATTTTCAATTTAGCCATTTCTTTGCCGAATTATCCGTTGAACACTGTATCGAGCGAAACGCCTCTCACCTGAGCCACGCTGCGGGCGTCGCGCAGCTCGAGCAGAGCGGCGACGGTAGCCTTCACGAGGTTGTGCGGATTCGAGGAGCCCTTGCTCTTGGCGAGCACGTTGCGGATGCCCACGCTTTCGAGCACGGCACGCATGGCGCCGCCGGCGATAACGCCGGTACCGGGAGCGGCCGGGCGGATCATCACCAAGGAACCGCTGTAACGAGCCTCTTGCTTGTGAGGGATCGTGCCTTTGAGCACCGGAATCTTCACGAGGTTCTTCTTGGCATCCTCCACGCCCTTGGCGATGGCCGAGGTCACTTCGCTGGCCTTGCCCAGACCGTAGCCCACGACGCCGTTCTCGTTACCGACCACGACGATCGCCGAAAAACTGAACGTACGGCCACCCTTGGTCACCTTCGTCACGCGCTGGATGCTGACGAGCCGGTCCTTCAATTCCAGATCGCTCGTTCTTACCTTCTTTATGTTGGTGTTTGACATATCGCTTAGAATTTAAGACCACCCTCTCTGGCGGCATCTGCTAACATTTTAACTCTACCGTGGTACAGGTATCCGTTGCGGTCGAAAGCCACTTCGGCGATACCCTTCTGCGCGCAGCGCTCGGCGGCCAGCTTGCCGACCAGTGCGGCGATCTGGCTCTTGGTGAGACCTGCGGCCTTTTCGGCCACTTCCTTGTCGAGCGACGAGGCTGCTGCCAACGTAACACCGCGAAGGTCGTCGATAAGCTGTACTGAAATCTGCTTGTTACTTCTGAACACAGACATGCGAGGCTTCTCGGCGGTTCCGCTCACGATCTTGCGGATACGCATCTTGATTCTCGCTCTTCTTTCTACCTTAGTCAATGACATAATTCTACGATTTTACTATTTAGCATTAGCAGACTTGCCAGCCTTGCGGCGAAGCTGTTCGCCCACGAACTTGATACCTTTGCCCTTGTAAGGCTCGGGCTTGCGCAGCGAGCGGATCTTGGCAGCGACCTGACCGATCAGCTGCTTGTCGATGCTCTTGAGGGTGACGATCGGGTTTCCTTTCTTCTCGGTTACGGCCTCGACCTTGATCTCGGGAGGAAGCTGTACGAAAATATCGTGGGAATAGCCCAAGGAGAGCTCCAGAATCTGTCCCTTGGCCTCGGCCTTGAAACCGACGCCGACGAGTTCCTGCTTGATTTCGTATCCTTTCGATACGCCCACGACCATATTGTGAATCAGGGCGCGATACAGCCCGTGCATCGAGCGATGGCGGGGCTGGTCGGTCGGGCGGGTTACGGTCAGTTGATTTCCCTCTACGGTCACGGTAATATCCGAGTCAACCTTTTGACTGAGCTGTCCCAGAGGTCCTTTCACGCTTACCACGTTCCCGGGGCCGACGGTAACCGTCACCCCGGCGGGCAGGTCTACAGGTAATTTTCCAATTCTTGACATTGCTGCAATTTTAATGTTTTGATTACTGGTCTTTCGGCCGGGAGCCTCCCGATCGGGAACGGCCCGCGGCATACAGACGCCGGTTGCTGCGGTTACGTCCCGCGATTAATAGACGTAGCAGAGCACCTCGCCGCCCACGTTCTCCTGACGCGCCTTCTTGTCGGTCATGATACCCTTGGAGGTCGATACGATCGCGATGCCCAGGCCGTTCAGCACGCGGGGCATGTCCGCAGCGCTCGCGTAGCGGCGCAGACCCGGACGGCTTACCCGCTTGAGGCCCTTGATCGCATTGGTTTTCGTCTCCGGATGGTACTTCAGAGCGATTTTGATGATCGGGTGTCCCTTGGAGTCCGCCTCGAACTTGTAGGCCAGGATATAACCCTGTTCGAACAGAATCTTCGTGATCGCCTGTTTCATCTTCGAGCCGGGAGCTTCAACCACCTTGTGGTTGGCTTTCACCGCGTTTCTGACTCGCGTCAGAAAATCCGCAATAGGATCAGTCATGTTTGAATGTTTGAAGTGAAAAGTTCTGAAAAATGCAATATACAAATTAAAAATCAGGCGTTAAAGGTACGAATAATATTCGTAAGTTTCACATCCCAATTTTTAATTTGCATTTGCAGCGTATCTACCAGCTCGCCTTCTTCACGCCCGGGATCAGCCCCTTGGAAGCCATCTCGCGGAACTGGATACGGCTGATGCCGAACAGTCTCATGTAGCCTTTGGGCCGACCGGTGATCTTGCAGCGGTTGTGCAAGCGCACGGGGTTGGAGTTGCGCGGCAGCTTCGCGAGTCCTTCCTGGTCTCCCGCTTCCTTCAGCGCAGCGCGCTTAGCGGCATATCGCTCGACCAGCTTGAGGCGCTTTACCTCGCGGGCCTTCATTGATTCCTTTGCCATATCGCCTTAGTTCTTTTTAATGTTCTTGAATGGGAGGCCGAACTCCTTGAGCAGCGCGTATGCCTCCTCGTCGTTGGCCGCCGTCGTTACGAACGTGATCTCCATGCCCAGAATCTTCGTGATCTTGTCGATGTCGATTTCCGGGAAGATGATCTGCTCGGCGACGCCGAGCGTGTAGTTGCCCTGACCGTCGAACTTGTCGTTGATACCCTTGAAGTCGCGGATACGGGGCAGAGCCACCGCCACGAGCCTTTCGAGGAACTCGTACATCTTGTTGTGACGCAGCGTCACGCGCGCGCCGATAGGCATGCCCTTGCGCAGCTTGAAGTTCGAGATATCCTTCTTGGAACGGGTCATAACGGCTTTCTGACCGGTGATCTTCGTCAGCTCCTCGATCGCCGTCTCGATAATCTTCTTATCGCCTACGGCCTGACCGAGCCCCTGATTGATGACGATCTTCTCCAGTACGGGCACCTGCATCACGCTGCTGTAACCGAACTGTTTGACAAGGGCGGGCACCACCTGCTCCTTGTACATTTTCTTGAGTGTGGGAACGTAAGCCATTATTTCAATTCCTCCCCTGACTTTTTAGAGTAACGTACTAATTTACCGTCTGCGTTCACCCGGCGTCCGATGCGCGTCGCCTTGCCGCTCTTCGGGTCTACCGGCTGCAGGTTCGATATGTGAATCGGAGCCTCCTTTTTCACGATACCGCCTTGGGGGTTCTTGGCATTGGGCTTGGTGTGCTTGCTGATCATGTTCACGCCCTCGACGATGGCGCGCTCCTTGCTGACCAGCACTTCGAGGACCTTACCCTGCTGCCCCTTGCTCTCGCCGGCGTTCACGATCACCGTGTCCCCTTTCTTGATATGCAATTTCACTGACATCTTAACATCCTTTTAAAGGTTACAATACTTCGGGAGCGAGGGAAATGATCTTCATGTAGGAGTCGCGCAGCTCGCGGGCCACCGGACCGAAAATACGCGTTCCCCTCATTTCGCCTTGGTTGTTCAGAAGCACGACGGCGTTGTCGTCGAAACGGATGTAGGACCCGTTGGTGCGCCTGATCTCCTTCTTGGTGCGGACAACGACCGCCTTCGACACGGTCCCCTTCTTAATGTCTCCGGAAGGGGTCGCGCTTTTCACGGTCACCACAATCTTATCGCCGATCGTCGCGTAGCGTTTTCCTGTCCCGCCCAACACGCGGATGCAAAGGACCTCCTTCGCACCGCTGTTATCGGCGACCGTTAGTCTGCTTTCTTGCTGTATCATGACTATTTAGCTCTTTCAATGATTTCTACTAATCTCCAACGCTTCGTCTTGCTGAGCGGTCTGGTCTCGGCAATCCGCACGGTATCTCCGGGGTTGCAGGTGTTGGTCTCGTCGTGAGCCACGAACTTGGTCGTCTTGTTCACGAACTTGCCGTAGATCGGATGCTTCTCCTTGCGCTTGATCGCAACCGTGATGGACTTATCCATTTTATTGCTGACCACGACCCCGATTCTTTCCTTTCTGAGATTTCTTTCCATGGGTACTAACTTTTTACGTTTTGCTTTTGGGCCAGGATCGTCATCATGCGGGCGATATCCCTACGCGCCTTCTTCAATGTGGTCGGATTCTCCACCGGGGAAACGGCATGATTGAGTTTCGCCCGGAGCAGGTTGGCCTTCTCCGTTTCGATCCTTTCCGCGATTTCGGCCACGGTAAGTTCTCTTATTTCAGCAGTCTTCATCTCTAAATCGAATTTTCGGTGTAATCGCGTCTGACAATAAACTTAGTCGTGATCGGCAGCTTCTGAGCTCCCAGACGGAGAGCCTCCTGAGCCACTGCCAAGGGCACGCCCTCGGCCTCGATCAGGATGCGGCCCGGCGTCACCGGAGCGACGAATCCTTCCGGCGAGCCCTTACCCTTACCCATACGCACTTCGGCAGGCTTCTTCGTAATGGGCTTGTCCGGGAAAATACGGATCCATATCTGACCTTCACGCTTCATGCAACGCACGATTGCCTGACGTGCGGCTTCTATCTGGCGACCGGTTATCCAAGTAGATTCCATTGCCTTGATGCCGAACGAGCCGAAAGCGAGCTGAGCTCCGCGCTGGGCGTTGCCCTTCATGCGGCCCTTCTGCATTCTTCTGAATTTGGTTCTTTTTGGCTGTAACATGATATTATCGCTTTAAGAAGTCCCTATTTGTTGTTTTTTCTCTTTTTGTCGCGGCCGCCCCGGGGCTTGTCGCCGTGATAGCCGCCCTGACCGGCGGAAGTCTGCGCGTTGACGCCCGAAATCTGGAACAGGTCGCGCTTGTTGTAGACCTCCCCGTTGCATATCCACACCTTGATGCCCAGCAGACCCACCTTCGTGAGCGCTTCGCACAGCGCGTAATCCACGTCGGCGCGGAACGTATGCAGCGGAATACGACCTTCCTTATACGTCTCGCTGCGGGCCATTTCGGCTCCGCCGACGCGGCCCGAGATCTGAATCTTGATGCCCTCGGCACCCATGCGCATCGTCGATGCGATGGCCGTCTTGACGGCGCGGCGATACGAAATGCGGCCTTCGAGCTGGCGCGCGATGTTGTTGCCTACGATCACGGCGTCGATCTCAGGACGCTTCACTTCGAAAATGTTGATCTGCACCTCCTTGCCGGTCAGCTTGCGAAGCTCTTCCTTCAGCTTGTCGACTTCCTGACCGCCCTTGCCGATGATGATGCCGGGACGTGCCGTGGAGATCGTAACGGTCACGAGCTTCAGCGTGCGCTCGATGATGATCTTGGAAATGCTTGCCTTGGCCAGACGGGCGCTCAGGTACTTGCGGATCTTGGCGTCCTCGACGAGCTTGCTGGAAAAGTCCTTCCCGCCGTACCAGTTGGAGTCCCAACCGCGGATGATACCCAATCGGTTTGCTATCGGATTAACTTTCTGTCCCATCTGTCTTATTTTTTAGCTTCTTTTACTT